>JAAUXT010017780.1_pt1 | contig 13809 bp, 14 predicted proteins | sample 7278171 | NCBI WGS metagenome assembly JAAUXT01 (sample SAMN14350112, study PRJNA611818) | marine sediment metagenome | isolation source: surface marine sediment (1.8m) | place: French Polynesia: Moorea | collected 2018-08 | reverse complement strand
CTCTGTTCCAGTACACGATAAACGGGAAGAAGGTGGAGGTGGCTGTGAAGAAGATCATGTCTGGGCAGGAGGTGCCGCACCGCGGCGCGTACGCCAACCCGGAGGCGCTCGACCTCTACAGGGACATACCCGAGCTCCAGGGGTACTGACTGACCTGCACAAGCTCCAGGGGTACCGACCTGACAGGGTCAAACCAGAGCTACAGGAGTACTGACCTGTGCAGGAACATACCCAAGCTCCAGGGCTACTGACCTGCACAAGGACATACTTACAGGAACCCTGGGGACACTGGATACCACGCTGCCATAGGTTTCAGCTGCGTACGGACACGAATGTGGAATTGTGCCCTGGAGGGAATGTGGTTCGTTAGCGACTCTTCGTGTGAGATCGTGCAGCCGTGGCTTCTGTGGTTGAGCATTCCCAAGTCATACAAGTCACAATGAACGTCTATGAAACCAGAGGGGAAATTTGTGCTCACGTTCAAAGACCAAACTCCTGCAGACAGATGGACGTCCAGTTGAGAATCACAATGAGAGAGGCGATAGTTTTCAAATATTATGCAGAAGGCGTTTTCAAACTTCGGAATAGCCGAGTCGGTTTTGTTGCAGGTGCCAGATTGCTGTCGGCTGTGAAAATGCAATTGGAAGCAAAGGGGAAGAAAGGACAAGTTGTCACCTTACGCAAACTGAGCCATTTCTCGGCACGTGTGGTTCTCACAAAATTTTTAAAACAACTTCACGAGAAATCGCGACATGCAGAAATTGCGATGTTGAAATGACTTGAGTCTTCTTCCATCTTGTGTTCGTTCTAGCTGCAGATGCAGGTCTTTGCATCTTGTCGTTTCCCCGAAGTATTTGGTCACACATGTGCACGACGTTTTCTGCCTGAGTGAAGTATTGTTGACAGTTTGAGTCAAGGTGCGTTTTCGCTACAAATGAATTTTATCAAACTTTACATATTGTCAATGGTTCGCACCGGTGTCAGCTTCGTGAAAGGAAGTCTTGCGACGCGTTCTTTGTACAGTTTTACTTCTGGACGTTGGATCTTCAGTCAAATCCTGGGTTCAGCTTAAATCTGTGGTTTCCGGTTGTCATTGGAGGAAAATAAACCAGAGGTAGAAACCCAAGTTACGCGTTTCTCATGGAGTCCACAATTCAGGCTCTTCGTATCGTACCAGAATGAAGAGTTGCATTTCATTGAGAAGATTCTAATCAGTAAAGTTTTTTTGCTTTGAGGAGGATCGAGAAGATCGACGCGTTTCTACAATTTCTCACAATCGTAGTTCTTGCATCAAAAACACGATGGAAGTCTGTAAATCTACGGCAATGAGCAATCCTACAAGTTGGAGGCAAGCACTGGTCAGTGCAACATCTTCCTCCTTCTAACAGCAGATCTGTCATTCACTAAAACTCTTACTTTTGGCTGCATTTTCACCCAATATGAACACAGAAACCAGGAGTACTTGTCTCGGTGACATTGAACAACCCACAAGAGGTCACAATTCAAACTCCCCCGCCCCTCAATGAAAGAAACCCTGCAGAACCTTTTTCCCAACAAACCAGAAAACAACTGCATGTTGTCCATCGTCGAACAAAATTCACAGCGGCATAAAAAGAACAGGACTTCGTGCCAAGCGAAGAAACAAAGCGGTAAAAGTTCAAGTGAGCAATGGAAGACACAAATCAGTATCGGTTCAAAAATACACATTTTGCTGCGTACAAAGAGTGCGCAATGCCATTTCGTCAAAGACGCACAAGGAGGCTTCGAACAATGAAGGCTCCGAACAACGGACAAAAAGTCCACTTCAGATCTTTGTGTTGTACACAATGCTCAGGAAGAATCTGGTTTTGCGGTACGTGCACCGTCCCGAGTAAAACATCTCGAGGCACCGCAGCTGCACACAGAAAAAAAACTCTCGGATCATTATCGCGACATCAAGTCATTCACTAAAGTTCAACCAGAACACTACAACTAATACACATGCAATAAAACTCAAACCCCGTGGACTGTTGGAACACGTCACGTCTGTCGCCCAACTCTCTGGCGGTTTCAGCCGGGGGTGGGGGTCGCGGAAAGTTTCGCGCATGGGAAATTTTTTGAAGTGGGAGTTTTCCCACTTTTGCGTCGGACCCCAGTCAAAACCAGGTGGCCGCACAGCTCCGCCCCCCCCCACCCGCCTCTTCAACACCTCCGGGGTTCCCAGTCTATTTTCAGCAGTTTGGACCACCGTGGTCTCAGGGCAGATGTAAACGCATCTGAAGTACAGTACATGCAAACACTAGAAATACAATCACTGTGCCACCATGCTACACACACAGACACACACTCACACACACACACATTCTCCGTCCTCTTGGACTCCCCAACATCCGACAAAACATCTGGCTAAAGACCAGTTGTACAGAAGCAGTAAACGCATCTAAACTGGAAGCAAAAGCTACATGAAGCGAATCAAACGCCTTACGCACTGCTGAAGACTTGGCTGCACAGGCTGCAGCCTCCAGAAGAAGCGTCAGGTGACAAATACACAATTTTTCAGCACCATAAAGCTCGATTCATGCGACTCACGATCGGAAAAAAGAAATCTGTTTGCATCATGTTCGGCGTTGGAAGAACCACAAGCCGGTAATACTTTTCATCTCGACCAGAAATAGATCTACGACCAGTCTGAAACTTTTGGCGCATGCACAACCAGGACTACAGGACAAAATAATTTTTCGACACTTCGCAATATGAGAAAACAAAACCTGTCTCGAATAGTACACGTCATTCCCCAATGCTCTTTGGCAGCAGCAGAGTTTGTCGCACATTCACCTTCAATATCCAACAACGTTGATTTGTGCGTGGACGAACACACGTGCACGTGCCAGAAACCATTTCCTTACGGCGCATTCCAAAACGTTTTCTTGACCAAATGAGAAGTTTCCACTTTTGTCGGTTCTCTTCTCACACGGCCTGACTAGGGTGACAAACACGCTGCACCAATTGTTCTTTTTGGCAAAAGCTGTTTGGCATGAAAAGTTACAAACGTTGAGCACAGAATTCGAATTCTTCTTGAGGAATCATCAAATTTCCAGTGTACAAGAACAAAGCAGTGAAACTGTCATAAACTCCAGAACAAATTTACATCGTTTGCTGGAAGCAGTCAACCCCAATCTCTCAACTAATCGCAAGTTCATCACCAATCTCAACCAATCATAATCTCGTAATTTCAACACTCAACTCTTTCTTCTTGAACGCCTGGCAAAACCAGTTGGAGTCTCCTTCAGAAAGCTGACGGAAATAAGTGCAGAACACAACAGGCACTTTCGCAATTTGAGCGTCGTTACGAAGGTCAACTCAACGCAACGTCAATCCCAAGTGTGACGACAGACTTCCGATGACGTCACGTCAGATGTAGGTGGTCCTGCCCTCTGGCGTCACGTGTTTCTTCATGCTGTGCTTGGTCTTCATGTGCCAGTTCATCGAGTTGCGCTGTCGACACGTGTACTCGCACAGGCCGCAGCGCATCGGCTTCTCGTTCGTGTGCAGCATCGCGTGAACCTTGAGGTGCTTCAGCTCCCGAAAAGCCTGAACAAAAAGAATATATTCAGTTGGATGAGAGTAAGGAGGGGACGAACAGGACTGAGGGGAGGATGGATCAACCAGTGCTCCTGTTATCGCTGAAGTGAAGACATGTCTGTACTGAGTGGTTCGACGAATTGAAGGTGCAAAATGAGAGGTGACACTCGCCCTCCTCCCCCGTCATTTCGCTGTTGACTCTCAGCACACAACTGACCTTCTCGCAGTTGGCGAACTCGCATTTGAACACGGCGGCCGGAGTCTCCCCGTCGTGGAACGCAATCTGAAGCACAAACAGACGCGAATTTGATACGCGCAAGTCAATGTCGCATGAAACCGCACGTTCCTCCCTTCACGCCTCAGGGTATTCATTGGGTACACAGCCGCAAGCTACCGTACCATCTGATGTATAAGACCCACTTTTTTGCCCCAAAATGGAACATCTAAAGAAGGTGCATGTTATACATGAGTATGAATTTACTGTACTTTCAATGAACCTTGGTACTAGAAAATAGGACCAAATCTTGGGGTGCGTCTTATACATGAGTGCGTCTTACACACGAGACGGTACGGTACTGTCTCGCTGGCGACACAACCATGAAGCGGCAAACCCCGTCTACCCTACACACGCTCACCTGGTGGCTCTGCAGCAGCGCTTTGGACGTGAACCTGCCGGAGCAGTCGTCGAACGGGCAGCAGAACTGGGAGTAGGCGCCTGGATCGCCGTGCGCGTCGCCGTAGTGCGCCTTGAGCGCGTGGCGGTCCGCCAGCTTCAGCGCGCACCCGTCGTGCGGGCACGGGTACTCCATCAGGATACCTGCGGTGCGGGAGGCAGCAACCGTCACGTCAAGGCCAGAACATGAGGCTTTGGTAGCGTTCGATTTGTCAACCCGTCAATCCATTGCAATTCCGGAATGGCCCTTCTGAGATGCAGAGTGGAATATGGAATTGCACAAATCCTGAAAGCAATTCCGCTTTGACGGTAAATCAAACACTACCTTTGGCCCAGGTTGCCAGTGGCATGTCAGAAGTAAGACAATTTTGTTGCAGACTTTGCGATAATTACTGCAGAATAACTTTGGTGTTCTGAAGTAAATGTGGTCCCAGAGTGTTTCGCGACAAGAACGGTTGTGGGAACTGAACACAAGCTGCGCAGCCGCAAAACACCGCAGACCGGTGTAATGAAATGGCCAGAAACCAGAAACCCCGAGACCCCGGTGTCTGGTCACATTGCAATCATTTGGCACCTGTCACTCAGAGCCTTGACTGATTGCACTCAGAGATGTGACCCAGTGTTTGGCCATTTCAGCCCACACCCCGAAACGACCAGACCCCGGGTCTTAAAAATGCCGGGTCTGATTTCATTCCACCGGTCTGGAGAAGGGACGCAACACGAGACGTATCCAGAAGTGCGTGGCAGCACGCACCCTCGTTGTGTCTGAAGAGCATGTGGTTCTTGAAGCCGTGTCTACTCGTGTACTCCTTTCCGCACAGGTTACACACGTATTCGTGCTCACTCGACGAGTCTTTGCCTGAAATACAGCGTTTTCGTTCTCTGAACTTCTCTTGTTACGGTTTGCTGTGAGGATCACAACTCGCCACAATCACAACAGAAGCAACCTTCCCGATCGAAGGTGAGGTACATCTGATGCAAATTCCATTCGATGGAGCCTCAAGTTGTTCTTTTATCAACTGAACTGAAAAGGGTTGGGGAGAGGGGCTGATTCTAGTTTCCACTGTCCTGCTTGATGGGTGCAGTCGAACAGCGTCGAATTCTCATTCAAGTGGAGTATTTGATCAGTTGGGTATCACTGCTGAAAACGTTCACTGACTCTGCAAGTGAGTTAGAGACGGGAGAAGCTCTGGACTCTTATTGGCTTGAGAGGACAGGAGACGCTGGTGAACTGACCGTGGTTGAGCAGCGCATGATTCTCGAGCTCTGATTGGCTGGTGAACTGACCGTGGTTGAGCAGCGCGTGATTCTCGAGCTCTGATTGGCTGGTGAACTGACCGTGGTTGAGCAGTGCGTGATTCTCGAGCTCTGATTGGCTGGTGAACTGACCGTGGTTGAGCAGCGCGTGATTCTCGAGCTCTGATTGGCTGTCGGTCGAGAAGCTGCACTTGTCGCACTTGGTCGTCTCGATCTGGTCGTGGAAGACGAGGCGGTGCGACCACATGCGGTCCGAGCTCTGGAACATCTGCCTGCACACCTGCAGCAAAACAAAAGCTCGGCTCATCGTGTGCCCGGACGAACTGACAGTCTGCAACACCTGACCTCGCACGCTAAAACGCAAACACATGGTACAGCAGTTCAGAAAGCACAACAAACTTTGTCTCTTTGCGATGACAACACAACACGCTTCTCAAATGAAAGAATTGATTTTGTTCAAGAGCAACTGACCCAATTATTTGCAAAGATACCGGCATTGAGCAAAATGTACTCTCCCCTGCGCACCCCAAAACGAACCTTGCAGAGGTGGAACTTGATACCCATCGCCTGCTCCATGCTCCAGTGTTCGGACGGAGTCGGCTTCCGAGACTTGCGCGGATTCACCTGCAACACACAAACACCATGGGAACGGTGCTACGTATGGCACACAGCAGCCACAGGACTCGCCGATTTGATCACCGAGACAGGTTCACGTCACTGTTGTCACGTCATTGCTTGTGGTTCAGGACTGTTGAACCACGGTGACGTTGCGAAACGCCCGACGTGTTCATTGTGTCCTGCCTGACTAGTTTCGCGAAGTATAGCGGAGTGACCCGCACACGTGACACGGCGTGACCCGCACACGTGACATCGCGTGAGAATACAGACCCGCACACGTGACATCGCGTGGGAATACAAACCCGCACACGTGACACTGCGAGCCCACGTGACCACGCACCTTCATGACGGAGGAGTAGAAGGGCGGGTCTCCCGGGTTCACGGCGGGAATCTGCTGCACCTGGATCACGTCCGACTTCATGTCGTGCGGGGACGCGAATTTCAGCTTCTTCAGGTCAAAAATGTCGTCATCATCGTCGTCGTCATCTTCGTCGCCATAGTTGCCTGCGTGACAACAAGGGAGTTAACTGGCGCCATATCAGCAAAAGCCAGGGAGTGGCAGCATCTGCGCGAAGAATGCGGTCCACGCATCGCAAACAAGAACACAAGGTGTTGAAGTGCTCTGAGAACAACTGGGAGGAGGGGATCAGGTGCCTCCAGGGCAAAAAGAAACACAATACAGGACAAACAAGAATGACGCAACTGAAGAAACACAAAAAGCAAACCTCCAACATACTACTCACCACACGAACGCAAAGGGTTCAAAAGCGGACTGTCAGAAACAGGACACATTTTTTGACAGATTTGAAGGCTTCGAATTTACTGAACATGGGATTTCACAAAAGAACGTAGGTCTGAGATAGAGAAACGTTGCTGACCATCCGGAAAGCACGATTCTCTCGAAAGACGTAAATCAACAGAATCTAAAACTGCAGAGAAAACCACAGTGCACTGTTCGAAGTTGCGAGCACGCACAAGACGGTTCTACTTCCGCTTCAAAGATTCACTTCCGCTGTGAACCATCTCAATCTCTGATGACGTCATCCAACCAGACCCACATCCGGTCATCTGACCGGCCAATTTGACCTGGTCGCGCGAGCAGGGCCAACGAACGTGTCACAACAAACGCGACGACAAAGGTATTTTCACGTGCAACAGTTTAGGGGACATGCACATTCGCTGCGGTGTTATACCTGCTGCGTCCTCAGGACTGACGGGTTTGACTTCGGCGACGCTCCTGTGCGTCTTGGTCGTCAGGTCGACGGGGCTCCCGCGGGGCATGCCGGGAAACACGGCGCCTGCAACAACCACCACACCCGTCACGCGGATTCACACAAAGATGCAAAGTTCTGCAAAATTATACACACACGAGCAGACGGGCACCAGCACACGGTTTGACGATTTCACGCGCATACACGTCCACAGAGTTCATGCTTCATAAATTCCACGGCATTCTTGTCAGGCGCACAGACTCGGGCTGTCAGTTCTGAGTATTCATGTGCACAAAGATCAAATCAATTCATCTGCAGCGTTTACCTGCAGGTGGAATTTCTGCGTCGTTTTCGCTGACGTCATCACTGCTCGCGTAGCTGCCCCTGGCGACCACGGCGGCGGCGGCACGCGCAGCCTCTTTCTCACTCAGCCCTTTGTCCTTCGTCTTGTAGCTGACACCGTGTTTGGTCTTCATGTGCCAGTTCAGCCCCTTCTCCTGCTGACACTTGTAGTCGCACATGTCGCATTTCAACGCGTGCTCCACCCTGTGCGCTTCCAAACTCTTCTTGTCCTTGAAGATGCGCGCGCACCCGGGGAACGCGCACACGTTACTCTGCCGCGTCTGCTTCTGACCTTGACCCCCTTTGCCGTTGGCGGCGCTGTGCGGCGGCTGGTCCTTGTGTGCCGCCAGGTGGCGGTTGAGATGGTACGGGTTGATAAACCTGCGGTCGCAGTTGTCTTTCGGACAGGAATATTGGCGACGAGTCCATTTCTTCTGATGTATCTGACAATAATTGGTTGGAATTTGTGGATTCGCGAAAGCGCCTAGTTTCCGTTGACAAACTCTACTTGATCGGGCTGAGACACCCAGACACACGCAAAAGGATCTGTCCCCATCTCCACAAGTTTGTTTTTACCTTTTCAATGTGCTTCCAGAGCTGCTGTTGGTTGGTAAACTGGGCGGCGCAGCCCTCGTACTCGCAGAGAAGCATCGGATCGGCGTTCTCCGGCGCCGCACCCTGCTGCGTCATCGTGACGTCACCATGAGTAGTGACGTCATCAGGTGCAGTGACGTCACCCGACTCACCGCCCGGCGTCTCGTGCTGTGCGATGTGCGTCTCTAACCCTGCAAAGGAAAACACTACAAACGTTTGACAAAATGTTTTGTCAGCGTCCAAATTTCAGTAAAGTTGATTCTTTACGTCTGGTGAAGGATTTCGACTCGCGAAACGAAACACGCGTACACCTGGCCGCTGCGCTGCTCTGACTCTTCTTGAAACCGTAACGACCAAAACCCTTTTCATGCCTTGGACGGAAAACTGACCTTCGGCGGTGGAGAAGCCCTTCCCACACGCGCTGCACATGAACTCCTTCTTCCCGACAAATTCCTCTTCTTCCTCCTCGAATCTAACACCAGGGGGAGTCACGCGTCTCGCCACCGCTGGCGGCGGTGCCACCAGCGCCTCCTTCCTACTTCCGGCTGCGCGGTTCCCGCCGGAGGAACTCTGGGGGCGGGAACCCGTCGGGGGGCCCAGGTCCCGGGGACCGGAGTTCGGCGGCGCCTCCGTCTCGGCGGAGGCGGCGCCTGCACCGTGACGCAGATACTTGTGGTGCAGAACCTCTGATCTGGAAATGAAATTCTCCCATACACTGTGTGATCCGATTCGCGAAATTGCTGGCGTGTGTGGGCATGTGCAACTATGTATCTGGACCTGGTGTGCATGCATGTGAGCGTGTGTGAGTACGTGCGTGTGCCTGCACGTGGTGTGGGTGCATATTCGTGTGTGTGTGTGTGTGTGTGTGTGTGTGTGTGTGTGTGTGTGTGTGCGCGCGCACCTGGTGGCGCCGGTGAAGTCGCACTTGCTGCAGCGGTGCGGCCGCGTCTCGCCTCCGTGCACCCGCGCCACGTGCTCCCAGAGCTCCGTCTGCGACAGCAGCTGCCCGCACACCTACGGAGAGACGCACGAGCTGCGTCAGGGGTGGTGGAGGTAGTCACGTACATCACGGGTGGGGGAGGTGGTCACATCTGTGGTGACTTGGCCAACCTGTGAGCGCCTTTGGGTTTGCTTGCTGACGGTCTGCGGTATTCGCGCGAATGACAAGTCTCCACACGTGGTTTGCAGAATTTTGGTTCACACGCACAAACAGTGACGCCAGACATTTGGGATGCGAGATACTGCAAATGTGAAGTGAGCGAGCCAGTGCCACACACACAAGCTCCAAAGGTAAACACTGCGAAAAATACTGACATGTCTGCCACACTGAAAGCGACACAGTGGACTCCCTTCACGTGCCATGTAAGGATTCACGTCGTGCTGCACCGCAGACCATGATGTTGTGGCTGCGCTACGCACCTTACAGGCCTTGAGCTTCTGGGTGCAGTACTCTCGGTTCTGCGGCGTCAGCCCGGCGTCGATCTGCGTCCACGCCGGCATGAGGTTAGCGAGGCGCGGCGGCGTCGGCTTGCTCACGCCGACCAGGTTCATCTTGCCGCTCTCGGAGTCGTTGATGAAGGTGAACTGCAGCCCCGGCTCCCGGTCCTCCGCTGAGATGCCCGCCTCGAGCGGGTCCGAGTTCACAGAAATGTCGCCCTTCATCGGTTTACCTGCAACGCGGAGAGAATAGTCTGTCATCAACCACTGTCACAGTTGAGTCTGTCAGCACAATTCCCGGTGAAGTGTACCGATTTGTGCCTGGACACTGAAGCATGTATCCCTTGCGCCTTGATGGCACCAAATTTGAGCAGTTGTCATTGTGCGAAGTCCTTTTAGGGTGAAGCACCATGTGGTAGTGCAGTTTATGGCAGCTGGACTGAAATATCCCCTGTCCCCCTGCCCCAGACCCCCCCTTCCCCTGCCAGACCCCCCCTCCCTCTGCTAGAGGTGGGACCCCCCCCCTGCAGATAGCATGACTGGTAGAAGACAAGGAGGACAAGGAAGAATTGATGAACAAGGAAGAATTTATGACATTACCACACCACAAGGGACTTCGCACTGCAGTTGCCTTGAGCACTGCTTCTTGTTTTCGAAGCGGTCCTTGGCTTCAATTTGCCTGCGACGCACTTGGACGTCCTTGCTGCCTGCCAGCTTCGTTTTTTCATCAAAATCAGATTTCACCCTCTCAGATATCTGACAACACGTTCAATTATTCTGGGTGGTTGATGTACTGACCACGATGAGCAGCAAGGCCTGGACGTACCACCAACCCCGAAACATTTCTGTGTCGCACATAATTTATTGAACATGCTGACGTCAGCAAAACGTCCTCACCTTTTCGACGCGCATCTCTCGATGACAGCGTCGTCCGATTCGCTGAATTCTTCTCTGGAGCCTCAGCCTGCTCGTCACGTGGATCACGTGATCTCGCCTCCCGGTGATCCCGCTTCACTTCCGGTTTGACCTCGGGTTCGTTTCTCCTCGCAGACTGCGCAGGCGCAGGCGCGGCCACAGACGCAGGCACGGGTGCGGGTACAGGCGCAAGCTTGGGCGCAGGCCCAGAGGAGGAGGAAGAGGGAGCGGACATCTTGTTCTGCCACAATCTGGCCACCATGTTGTCCAGCATAAATTTGGATTTGGGTTTCTTGTGCTTCGGAGTGGAGGCTCCGCTGGGGATGGACGGGGAACTCCTCTGGTTCTCCTCCTCCCCATCATCCGACTTCTTGGTCAGATCCAGAATGTCTTCTTGGTCGAAGTTGGTCGGTTTGGCGTTGCTATGGCGGCGACCGTTGTTGGTGTCAGCGGCGACAGGAAGACGCATCCCGCCCCCTGGAGGGGCCTGGAGAAGGGGAACGCCGGCGAAGGGACCAGCGTTTTGAGGCGGGAACCTGGAGACCACAACGAAAACATGAAATGGACGGTGAACTTTGACACGGGTGTTCTTGACACGACACACGTGTGAATGTCGCTGTTCATGTCCATGTTTATTGCCTGCAGCTGTGTTGTTTTCCGGTTGAAACAAGACAACCCACCCATTCTGACCCACTGGAGTTGGTGTTACCTGGCGTTAGGCCCGAGGGCCATGACCTTGGCTGGAGGCTGGTCTCCCGGATGAAGCGGCTGTCTCATTGGTCGAATCTCCCCGGGCTCCAGATCGTCCACTTGAAACGCCGCTTTCTGCTTCGTGACGTCATCGTCGGGCGACGGAGGCTCCTCCTTGATGACGACACCGGAGTCAGGCTGCCAGGACGGCGGTCTGAAGAAAAGCAACGTTTTGGATCACATCCCTCTGCACAGTTCACTTCTTTTGGCACAGCGTGCAGAATGAAATTCACACTTTACGCGGCCGTAGTGTTAGGGGGGTTGTGCACTGCACATTGTTCGATGCTGACTTTTGTTACACGCCACATCACACGCCATACTGACCAGGTTACACCCCACTCTGGCCCCATTGGGTCCTGTACAAAAACAGCATAGATCTGACGAAGCAAATACATGCCAATGGCTTTTGGAGCCATACAGCGTGTACCCTGTGCGCGACCAGCCTAAACCGAGTGCAGTCTCGCCGCCGAGGGCGCACGCACCTGATCATGCCGGGCGGGAGGCCGTGCATCATCCCGGGCGGGACGGGCGGCATCCCGGGCGGGACGGGCGGCGGGGCCCCGGGACCCGCCGGGATGTGCATCATCATGGTCGGGTTGAGCGGCTGCAGCCCCGCGGGGGGCGGGAACGGCCCCCGCAGCTCCGGGTGCGGGTACTCCTGCAACAACACGCAACAACAACACCGTCAGTTCCAATGCTTTCTGCAAAAGGCTTCCAATTTTTGTCCAGAATACCCTTTTCACCCTCAACCCTGTCGCAAATATACCTGTCCCGAGTTGACCATGGACGGTTGCTGTTGTTGTTGCTGCTGCGGTTGTTGCGGCGGACCGTTGGGCGGCTGTCCGTGTCCGATGTAGATGGGCACGTTGATGCAGATGTAGCCCTGCGGTGCCCCCTGGGGGCCGGACCCGGACCCGCTGGGGGGCGCCCCCGCCGCGCCGGGGATCCCGGGGATGCCCTGCATGTCAAGCGCACAAAAAAAATGGTATAATTTCCGGCAAGCGAAAATGGCCTTGCAGCGGATCAAAGGCACGTCATCTGGCAGTTGGTCGAAGCTTGGTGCCTGGTTGCTAGAAACCCAATCCTCTGGGCTTTGGCAACATCTGACACTTTGGCATTCTGACCTATGCCTTGGCGCGAATGCAAATTCTTACGAAGCTGGCTGTTTCCTGACGTGAATTCCGAAAAAAGCTCTCTTTTTCGGAGTCGCAGCACCAACCAAGGCAGCGAAACCTGTGACCTACCTGGAGGCCAGGTGGCATCTGCAGCATGGGCATGGGCATCGGTGGCTCGCTCTGCTGGGTCGGATGCGATGGTTTCGGCTGCGCAGACCTTTGCTGTTGTTCCGCTGTGTTCGCATCTTCGTCCTCCTCCTTTGGTGCAGGAAAACACCACGTTAAATGAGTGAAACACGAGACTTCAAGGAAAGATCCAGTCGCTGTCATGAAATGCCCATTTCGTCCCAAAAATTTGGAAATAAATCAAACATTCTCAGACACAGACAACAGTGTGAGAAGGATGAAGAGAGACAGAGACGAGAGACCGACGGACACACACGCACGCACACACACACACACTGTCTCTCTGCCTGTCTCTCTCTCTGTCTCTCTCTCTCTCTCTCACACACACACACACACGCACAGAGACCTGTTGCGTGACTTTCTGCGGCTTGGCCTGTTTTCTGTTGGTGACGCCTGCGCCCGGTCCGGACGGCGGTTCCTCCACGTTCATGAGCCGCGGCTTCAGAGACTGGAAACAACAACCAGACTCAGCAGGTTCTCTCCGTTTGGAAACCTCCGACTCTCCTCGTGACCACAGACAGCGCTGCAAATCTGCCACAGCCACCTCACCCCAGCAACTCTTGACGTGCATGCAGGTTTTCCCAGGTCCCAGACATGCCTGTCAGATGACAGCACACACCTCTACTGATCCACGCACCTGGAGATGTTTGGCGATGCTGGCGGGCGGACTGAAGGGCGTCTCCTCGTACCCGGATGACGTCACGTCGCGGCCCAGCTCGGGGTCGTCGAACACGGAATCGTCGCGCGCGCTCCTCGCGGGCGGCAGGGCGAGGGGCGCCGCGCCGCTCCCGGTGAAGCCGTGAACCTCCTGAAACCAACCGCACAAGGTTCAACGAGTTGCCCAGCTGTCGCAAGGTCTGGTAGAAATCCCAGCCTCTGGGTTGCCTGGCAGCAAACCCTAAGTCTGCATGATTTCGTGATTTCCCTTTGACCAGGTCAGGAATACATGTACACAATTCAGTCAGAAGTTCAACCAAAAGTCGAAAACAACATTTGCACGCAGAACATACTGGACAGTTGCGCACCCAAGCTACTGCGTGAGCTGTTTCCCTGCAAGACTGGGTCTTGGCGCGGGCCCGCCCGCGGGGGGGCGGGGGCGCGGGGGCGGGGCCCGCGCCCGCGCCCCCGCGCCGGGGGGGGGGGGGGGCGG
>JAAUXT010036931.1_pt1 | contig 13811 bp, 19 predicted proteins | sample 7278171 | NCBI WGS metagenome assembly JAAUXT01 (sample SAMN14350112, study PRJNA611818) | marine sediment metagenome | isolation source: surface marine sediment (1.8m) | place: French Polynesia: Moorea | collected 2018-08 | reverse complement strand
TTCCCTGTCTAATGTATGTAAATATTTATTGTAAAAATATTTAGAATATTTAAAATTGTCTGTAGAGGCCAGTGCCCCCTGGTGGGGGAGGAGTGTGGTGTGACACACCAGTTGCGAAAACAAAACCACCGCCCAACAGGTGACAGCACTGTACATACAATAAACATAGAGATTCACGCCACCGTACCAGTCTCACCCGAGATACCAACCAGTGTGTTTGTGATATCACTACAGTGACCCTTGTCAGACTGCGGTCTGTAGGACAGATCAAGATCCACATCTGGCGGTGTGCTTGTTGCCAGTGTACGAAGAGCGAAGATCAAAAGAAACGGCTGCAGAAGAATGCAAAGTAGTGACGAAATGCGAGCTCTCAGTTGTGGATTTTGTTGTACGTCAACTGAAAATTGTGTCGATCTGCAGGTTTGAGTTTTGTCATTGCGTGCAGACACAGTGACGAGCTGCCCAGAGATGGCAAACGCCTTCACGGCCGACGACTCGGATGCGGCGTCGGTTGCGAGCGATCACTCCGCAGTGCTGATCGGTTCCGACGAGTCCGACAGTGAAATCATTGATGTGGAGTCCCTCGCTCAACCAACAGCGATCGCCGCTCCACAGGTACGTCGTACTGTGGTTGAATGTTGTTCAATTGCAACTGGCAATATTCTGGTTTTCTGTGTGCTGTGCACACCATGTGCGCGAGAAGTGCTCAATAATTTGTTTGGCACGCAAAAAAGGAAACCACAACGGAAACGCACACAACTTTTGGATGAGTGACTCGTCACAAGAACAATTCTCGACGTGCACACCCAGGTGATCGCCTCCAACTCCAACTCGCCTGTCCTGATCGGAGACGAAGACAGTTCTTCTCCGGAGGAAGGAGAATCGACTGACTACGGCAGTGAAGTGAGGATAGCAATTTTATTGATGGTCGCGTAGCCGGCCATCTAGGTGCCGCTGACGGCTTTAGTAGCATTCATGTGTGCATCTGTGCACACTTTGGAATGTAACCTCCCATCCCACCCCCACCCCCCACCCCCTACCCAAAAAGGCTGACGGAAGTGATGCAACCATCATCCGGGGCCATTTACCGGACTTACTTGTTTCACAATTGTTGCTACTGCCATGAATATCTTCCGAGAATCGTGGTGAACAAGTTCCAATTTTGTTTCTTACGCTTTGCAGCCTGAAAGAGAAAACGAGCCTGCGGCACTTGATGATCGGCGGCTGAGTGATGTGATCATCACTGGAGAAACAGCGGCCAGAACTTCAGTGGAAACTATTCCAGATCCAGAGACTGTTGTTATCATCCACCCCGTTCCTGCAGATGGAGGAAGGACTTCCAACGACAGTGGTTCTGCAGTCAGACAATCAGAATCTCACAATTCTCAGGAGCCTGGCCCGTCAGGCCTGCATCGAGAGACGGCAACTGGTGTGTCAGCAAATCCTGCACACGTCTCTGAGGGGCGAAACACGACCGATGCGCTTCATGGAAACACTGCTCGATCAGTGCCTTTGGGTAGATCGTTGCCTGGGTTGGATAGTTCCATTTCACAGTTTCGCTCTCCAAAGAGAAGGAAGATAGAATCACCAGAGAAAAAGGGCGACACGTCACTTGAGATTGACGAGGAAGCCGAGGTTGGTGCAAAACCAGAATGTCTCGGGGAAACTTTTCTGTTCAGTAATCAGTCCGATTTGTTTGAGAACAGCAAATTGAAACAAGCAACAATTTTCTCCGGTGAAGGATCCTTTTTGCTTGCAGTGTTGCTCGATTTGCTTTGAGCAATGGACCAATTCCGGGCGACATCGGCTGTCTGCGCTGAAATGTGGTCATCTGTTTGGACAAAGGTGAGGCTTGTGCGAACATGAACACAAGCATCCGATTCGGTTAAAAGTTCCTCATTTCTTTTCGTTGGTGCTTTTTAGCAAGTATCTCCTCAGTCCTTACTTTGTTTGCAGTTGTATCGAAAAGTGGCTGAAAGGACAGGGAGGAAAGTGCCCACAATGCCAGGCGAAGGCGTCGAGGAAAGACATCAGGGTCATTTATGCCAAAGCTCTGAGGGTAAGATTGTGCGGTCCATCTGCCTCAACGGTCCTTAGGTTCTGTCTTTCGTCTGACAACACACGATTATTTGATGTCAAATTGAAAAACAAAAGAATAATACTCGACAGCAGGATCATCAACAGGGCGTACCCGTTGGGTTGGGCCGGACCTGGAAGGGTTGGTTCCTCTTGTCGTGAGCCCATCATGTCGCTTGCAGGTGCTGGACACGACGGAGCGGGACCGCGCGCTGCGCGACCTGGAGAAGGAGCGCGCGGCGCGGCAGGCGGCCGAGCTCGAGCTGGCGCAGAGCCGCGTGCGCTGCCAGATAGCGCAGCAGGAGGCGCGCGGACTGCGCGACACCGTCGCCACCCAGCGGGAACAGCTCAACCAACTCAGGTGCGCGAGGTGTGTGTGTGTGTGTGTGTGTGTGTGGGTCACCCACCATCAGAACGCAGTGTAGGCTCAGTGAAACTAGCCTCTTTGTCTTTCAGCGGTCCATGATAAAGGCAAGGGTGGTGTTTCCGACAAGCTTTGTTGAAGTTGTTGTTTCTTGCAAGGAATTTCCTGAATTGCATCGCTTGTTGTTGGCAACAGCTGAAGCTGTGTATGTGAGAGGTGATGACCGCTCAGAATGCCAGTGGTCATGACGAAGAAAAAACCTAGTGGTCGTCGGAGTGGCTGCTGCCGCAAAAAGGAGACGTGCGCTGGTGCAGCGCCTCTGTTCTGAGCTTATCTTTCTCGTTCAATGCGAAAACCTTGCCGGTATTTTGTTGCAGGGCAAACCCGCAGTCTTCAACTGTTCAAGAGACACAGTCCAGCAGTTCAAGTCAGTCCGTGCCGAGTACCCAGTCCAACGACGGCTACGCTTTTGATCGAGTGATAAAAGTGCACGAGGTGAGGACGGGAGTGCATCTTCAACACCAGATTCAAGGCGCGGAGCCGAGTGGGTGCATGTTGTGGGTGCATTTTCTTCCACTCCAATGCGTCGTATGGTGATGGTTTTGCGCCTCGTTTCAGGGCGGGTGCCGGGTGATGGCCTTCAGCTCGGTGCTCGGGTATCTCGTCGCGTCGCAGCCGTCGTCCAGCCCGCTCTTCCCGGGTTATGGGGTGAAGAAGGTGAGTGGCGCGCCGCATCGTGTCGCTTCAGCTTCGTGTTGACGTTCAGCGACAAAAAAGGTCCCACAACAAGACGCCCCCAGATTGTTGTGGACCCGACTCTATTCGAATGGTGCATCGTTTGGTACAGCTGTGAAAACACCGGTTTGATTTTCCCAGTCAATTTGTCAAAGGATCGGCGCTCCTTTTTGGTCAGGATGCGTAGACAGCAATTTCCCCGCTGCTTGCCCCCTTCGGCTGTTGCCCTTGAATCAAGTTGCAAGAAAAGCGAACTTCAAAAATGTCAGACTCTTCTCAATTGCGCACAGACACGCTTTCTCCAAAACACGCGTCAACACTGAGAGGTGTTCTTGTTGTCTCTGGCAGTTGAGTTGCGTGGACTTCCGGGCAAGTCAGTACGTGGCGCTGCACTCGCACGTGATCCGGGACGTCGCCTTCAACAACGCGGCGGCCGACGGGCTCCTGCTCAGCTGCTCCATGGACAAGTCGGTCAAGCTGACCAGCCTCGCGTCCAACACCGCCGTCCTGTCGTGAGCAAATCCGAATCTCTCGTCACCAGTGAAAAGAGCAGCCGCACGAGAGCTTTGGAAAAATACCAGAAGAAGAATAATCATCCTGTTCAGCAACATTCGGAAAGCTTCCGATGAAATTGAGTAATTTGGAGTGTGGTCCTTACATATGAAGAAGTGTTCATGCAGTCCGCTGTGGTTCGCGTTGTTTTCCCAGCTACCAGTGCGACGTGCCCGTGTGGGCGTGTGCGTGGGACGCGGACGACGGGCACTACTTCTACACGGGTCTCACTAACGGCGCGGTGAGCGTGTTCGACACGCGCAACACGGCGGAGGCGGTGCGGCTCCTGCGCGGCGCGTCGCGAAGCCCCGTCGTGTCGCTGCAGTACGTCCGGCGCAGCCCGCACGCCCACTTCAGGTACGGCACGCACTCAGTGCACAGAAGTTTTATGTGTGTGCGTACCAGGTTTCTTTTCCTCACTCGTCCAGTGCGGGCTCAGAGGAATCAAGGAAGCCGTCGTGATGACCGCATTTTCAAAGGACGCGTTGATTCGCTACAACACCAGCGCGTCTGTTGAAACATTTTCACATTGAACATGTTGGCCACGGGCGGGAAAAGTAACTTTTCGAATTCCTGGTTTTTTGCATTCAGACCAGGGGGACTGCTCGTGGGTCAGCTGGACCACATGATGTTCTACGAGAAGAAGTCAGGGGATTTCCGACCGCACATCCTGCCAGCAAACGGTAAAAACGTGTCGCTCACAAGCGGCGCTTCAGCACCACTGCAATGCGAAGGGTGCGTTTTGTTGCGATCGGCCATGTCCGTTCACGACTCCTCACTTTGCAGGGAACCTGGCGTCTTTGTCGTTGGAGGAGACGACTCGCCACATTCTCGCCTCATACCGACCCGGAGGGAAGTACGCGACCATCAGGCATCAGGTGAAGCAACGCAAACCTGTTTTGATTCTGCTGGGATCACTCAACAAATCCATTGCTCGCCAAGCATTGTGGTGCACCACAAGTTCGCGTGTTGAGACTTGTGATCCTGCTCCTAGTTGAGCGCGCTGAGAGGGGACGGGCCTCCGGACAACACGGTGGTGACGAGCGAGGCGGTGCAGACGTTCACGGCGGGACGCGCCATGACGCAGCTGCGGCGCTCCTGCCTCGTGCCGCACCCGACGGAGCAGGGCGCGCTCATGGTGTGCGCGCCCGACGAGACCACGTGCACGGTGAATCGACCTCGGTTGATGCAGTCTCGGTATTATGGTAGTGCCAAGGCGTGTCTCTTTATTTTTGTATTTGTCCGGGCCTTTGTGGCTCGAAAACGAATGTTTGGAGCACACAAGCCTATCGCCAGAAAGGGACAAAGTGAAATCCGAGGTTTTGAACGTTTCACTCAAAGGTCAAGAACGGGAATTGCTTTCAATTCAGTCACTGGTCTCTGAATACGAGTGTTTGTGCCGGACGAGACATCCCGTTGTTCACGTGAACAGTGCTCAACTCAAGCCCTTTCTGGTGTTATCTTCATCAGAAAAAGAATTGGTTTTGCTTGCACGAATGGATTGCCTGACGTGACGTTTGGTTTTGTCTTCTTTCAGTTGCAAATCTTCGACTGCAGTTCAGGGGTGCTGAAGAAGAACATCCCGACTCACCAGCCCGTGGTGGATGTTTGTCACGTGACTGTGCAGGGTGAGCACTACCTCGCAGCACTGACCGACAAAGTGATCCGACTGCACAAGTGGAGACACCAGTGAAATTGTGATGTGGACCAAACAACTGTATAGTGTGTGTGTGTGTGTGCGTGCGTGCGTGAATCTGAGGAAGTGCCTTCGACAGACGGTCTGTTTTGTGGACAGCCACGACATGAATGGAGAGGCTGGAAATCCTTTCTTTTGTGCGTGAACCCGCAACAAGGCGGCGTCAGTTTACGCTGAGCACGTACGGAGATGACCCGATCCGGAGTGCGCGCGTTCTCCACGCTGTGGCGTGGTGCGGACACCGAGTGGGCGTCGTCACATTGGATGTGCAGAAAACGACGATGCTGATCGGGGGTTTGTTTGAAGGTTTTACGGTTTGATATGACGCACTTAAAAAATGTGTTCAAATTTTATTTGAAATGAGAATTTCAAACAGAAATGTCAGGGAAGTTTTCAATTTTTCGTCTCCAAATATCAAGTTGCCTTGGTCAATCCAAATCAAGACTTGTAGATCTATCTTCCCCGTCTGTCGTGACCAGTGTAATTTGTCAGTCCTGCCCTTCGTCGTCTTTTGAACTGTTTCAGTACAAAGGAAGCCCCGTTGCTTTGGCTGTGTGTGTGCAGTCAAAAATGTCTGATCTTCAGAAAATGTCTTGCACGATCATTGCCAATTCGCTCACTTCGCGACCCGAAAACCTTCAAAGACGAGACGAAATACCACGATTTGTGACGGCTTGTTTTATTTGCGAAAAATTGTGTTGTGTGAAAACACATTTGTTTTTGCTCAATCTGCGCTATTCTGTTGAACGCCTGAACGCGTATTCGCCCAAGTTGTGGCACCAATAAAACAGTTTCAACGCTAGGTATTGGCAGTCACTCCCACAACAGGCTCAAAACAAGTCTACTTTTGAACGACCCTTCAAACCCGGAACCAACATCATGCAATTGGATCCCGATGTCACAACAAAGAAGCCAAAGAGCATTCAACGTGCGACAATCCGTTCATGAAAAGGTTCAGACGTATTTCGCGGCGAGCATCCGGTTCCGCCCCCTCTACAACTCGTACGTCTCCACCGTGGACCGAACACAGATTACCTTTGTCGAACTGCTTCTGAACCTGTTCATGATTGCGTTGTTGTGCAGCATTCGACACAAAGCGGCAGCTTTTGGAAGACCTTCCCACTGTGAGACCAGTTGAAAACACGGAATCAGTCCACACGACACGACACAACAAACGGCCTTAGAAGTTGCGCATGCGGTTTCGAGGACAGCACTTGTGTGTGTCTCCAAAATTTCCTGAAATGACGCCCTTCCCCTGGGGTGCAAAAATCCTGGACCGTTTTGGGGGCGGATCTCCGCCAGAACAGTCAATCCCAAATTTAGCATCCCAACATGAAATATTGTGCCTGAGAGCCCCATGATCAGTGAAGTACACTCCCCTCAGACCCCATGTGAAAAAAGATAACAATGACTCCCACGACCACACAGAAAGACACGGAACACGCCCATTTCCAACCAGTCACAGGAAAATGCTTCTCACAGCCGCAACACAATCTCACCATTTTTGCACAATTGATCAGGTTGACTATGGACACATCAAATCGTTCATTCGTCTGCAGAAAGCTGCAGAGGAAGTGGTAACAAGCCAAACGAATCACAGAACAAACACTGCAAACCAGAAAACGTTCATAGAATCTTCCAAAACAACAGCGTCAAACACAAGTGCTGAAAAAGTTAAAAAAAGTGTAAGTTCATATCATGCAAACAACTTGTAGAGCTACATCTCAATCGGCAACACAACTGGGACTCAGGCAACAAAATAGTTTTTTCCTGTTTACCAAATGTACACAAGGCTTCAGAATTTATCTCTGTATGGTATCATATCGATGGAAGCAATCTGACATGGCAGACTTCTTCTCAAGAAACAACATACTGATAGGTCTGAATTTGCTCGCAACAAGTGTGCAATTCGTTGTTCAGGACAGTGAAAAAATATCAAAATACATGTCTATCACAGTTTCTACACTGTCAAAGAATTTGAGTTGTTTGACAAAAAACAACTGTAAGTCAAGTAAGTCTGTTGACATCTCTGAAGTTTACAAGATTAACATGACGAAAGACTCAGTGTGTGTGCACTCTCCTCCTGATTTTGACGAACTGATACTCGAACTTGCGGGAGAGTATCTTCAGGATGAGAGTCGGCAGCAGAGCACAGCCCAGTATGTAGAACGCTGTTCTCCAGTTGTACAATTTCGCGATGTAAGCGAATGGAAGACCCGAGAATATTCCTCCAACTGAAGAAAATAAAAAGCTCTCAGAAGAATTGCAAAGGAAGGAAGACATCAACGTGAATGGCAGAAGAAAGACATTGTTCAAAGACTACGGCAGACATCTTCTGACCTCGAACAAATCTCGGAGCGGCAACAGAAGATACACGACACTTAACAAAGATTGTGCACTTCCCATCAAAAACTCAATTGCTGACCAGACGACCCTGTCAAAATTGCAAGCTTGCACCCCCCCCCCGCCCCTACGTGCAATGGAACTCACAGTTGGCGAACAGACAGACGATGGCGTGGGAGGTTCCCGCGAGATGCGGCGGCGCCGCCTCCATCGACATGATGCCATACAGAGATATGCAGCCGTAGAGCGTGGCTCCCAGGCCCGCACCCACCAGCATGACGTACATCTGAAACAGAGAGGTACGACGCTGCTCATGCTGATCAGATGTATCCTTCGTGTGCTGAATGATTCTTGTTGTACGTGTGTGATTTGTGCGCACATGAGTGTGTTTTGTGAACACCCGTGTGTCAGTTGTTCAGATTTCGAAACTTTTTTTTTCTTTCTGTCGTTCGGTGGTTGGGATGGGCGAGTCACTTTATTCTGCCACAAATTGGCATCTTTGTTGATTTGGTCAAAAGAGTTCGAACTACAGTGCAACTTACGTTTGATGTTTCGGGTGAGAAGGTGAAGATCATGAGGTAGAGACAGACGCCCATGATGAAAACCATCACAGTGGAGAGCGTCCAGCGAGGGCTGCCCCGGTTATCTTCCTGCAGTGACTGAAAATCAAGAAGCAGCGTTGTCAACACACAAAACTACGGAGTGATCAATAAAACTGTTGGCTTGCTTGATGATCAAAATTCTGTTGTGCTTTCTGTGACACCAACAATGCACCGAACATTTCGGAGACCAAACCAAACAGCATTCGGAACTACAAAATAGCTTTCACTACAAGTAGGGAGAAAAATGACCGTCCAAAATCAAACCAATTGCCCGATTTTGTCTCATGAAGTTGAATGTCCTGACAACAGCAAAGGAATGAAGTCCAACCTACGTTCGAAATAAATGCCCCAGGAAGAATGTTCAGAACCAATGATCATCCCCCAAAAGACAGTGTGTGATAAAATAATTACAACACGTACTTGTACTTACTTTTCCCTTGGGCAAAAACTGATGTCCAGAAAAAAGGCACAATTAGCACATTTATACAATCCGGCAAAACTGTGCGTGCTTTTCTTGAAATCGATTTCATTTCCCAGTTTCAGAAAGCTCAAACCTCAAATCGTTCAATGAGAACAATTCTCATTCTGCAAAACAGCCCACACCTTTTGTTTTGTATTTTTGTCAGAAAAAGCGGACTCACGTTCGCCACCATCTGATCGGCGAGGTAGCCTGCGATAACGGAGCCGACGATGCCGCCCGTCTCTATCGAGCTCAGGAAGGCGCTTCCTGAAAACGAGACAATCAGGCTGCAGCCACAACAACAGAGTCTCAGTGATCCCGGGTTCATACGGAACATTTCACTGACCCTTGAGTTGACTCATGCCGAGGTCCTGGATGAGGTACATCTGGCCCCAGTCGAGGGACGCGATTCGCAGCGCCATCACCACCATGTGACACATGCAGAGTGACCAGTAGAGTGGACTGGAGAAGAGATCGATCCAAGTGCCGCGCCCGCCAGACACCCCGCGCTTTTCTGAAAAAGTCAAGTTTCAATCCCGTTTCGCGATGTTCAGTCAGAATCACTATCTGGGCATGCGCTCTCGACCAACAAGCTCAACGAATCAGAAAAGCACAACAGTGGGTGGTATTCTCCGATACAGTCACTTGACTTTCATTCACACGACGCCGCGATGACATGTGATGCAGAGGTGAAGTTCTCAACTCACGTGGCTCAGGTTTGTGAGTCTCTTCTTGTGGTTTATCCTTCGCATTGGGGTCAGTTTGGGCCCGGTGGAGACATTTGGGACAACAACATCTGCTTTTCTGCCTCGTACCTTTTGGCTTTGGGACAGACTCATCATCTGTGGAAGATGACCTGTATCAGTTGAGTGTGTTCAAGGACGAGTGGCAATTCGGGTCTCGAAATATTCTGAAAAGACTTTTGTACCACATACCTCCCAAAAATAAACCAGTGCAGGGTGCAGCACAACTCTGGCCAGGTCTGTGGGAAGTGAACAAATTCACCTCTGCATCACTGAAAGAGGCTATGACAGTTCAAACGTCCGTGTCATAGTCTTTCATGACAAACGAAACCACACGTACCACCCACACATACGCCATACGCACACGCACTAACTAACTACGCACCCTTCTCCTTCTCCTTCTCCTTGCCAGCGTTGGCCACTGTGTCTGCTCCCACGATGTCCACATCTTCAGGTTTGTTCACAATCAGCATCGTGCACACAGCCACCCACCCCAGCGCCATCGTTCCTGCAACGAACATCGGGCTCCCGCTCAACGGCCACAAACCCAAAGGGAAGTGTTCTCGCGTCAAACACAACGTGTTAACAATCACAAACGTCGTTTGTTCGCCAAAATGATGTCAGAAGAAACCAGAGAATTGGACAAACACACAACTAAGACAACGAGCAAATATTTCTGGTGCACGGCTTTCGCACTCACCGAACAGATTGAAGAGATACCTCCAGCCCAGAGACCTGATGATGAAGGTGGCGACGATGGGTCCCGCGCTGCACGCCACGTTCATGGACGTGGACAACACGCTCCAAAATGTGCCGAACTCAGTCGGAGAAAACCACTGAAAACCAACACACCAGACGCAAAGAGTCAAGGCAGCAGACTTCACCAGTGAAGAATGGGCAAGTCAAACAACAGTACAACTCAGGACTCAGGACACAACACAAGATTGAAGGACGAAATTGTTTTGAACAGACGATGTTCGTTGGTTGGTCCACTGTTCACACAGAGAAGGAGACGACACATTGCAAAGTTCACTGATTCTCAGGTAGAGAATAGCTGCGCGTGTTCAACCTCGTGTGCGCAGTCGTCCGACAAGCACAAGTACAGTTGTTCTCCAGACACAGCTGCTAGAGAGCTGACCCTTTCCGGGCAATGGCAGATCACACGGCAATGAACGCCGGAACTCACGTGTCTGAGGATGTTTGCGCAGGCGGGGAAGCCTCCTCCCTGAATGAAGCCCAGAGCGAACCACAGCGCCGCGTAGATCCACACGTTGCTGAACCCTGCAGCGAAAAAGATCCTCCTCTTATTCTCCCGTCAGACAGCACAGGACAGCAGTCCTCAAAATATCACGAGTACACGTCACAATTGGTCTCGCCAAAAGCTTCAGAACTGCAGTTTTCTGTGTTTACGATTTTGGGTGGCATCAAACGCCTTCATGTGGTCACGTGCCTGTTTTGCACTGCAGGAATGTCCTCGTGGACACTGAAACAGGTGCCATCAAGACAGTGGTACTCACAGGTGAACACGACGACGAACACCCCGGAGAACAAGAGTCCGGTGGTGAACAGGGTCTTCGGGCTCATGTAGTCGGACGCCAACCCACCCAGGAACTTGCTGATGGTGTACGCCAACAGCAGACTGCTCGTCACCAGGCCTGGAAATGGATTCACGTGATTGCGCACAAACAGGGCCATTGCTCCGGAAACGATGTGGGAGGCGCCTTCTTTGTGACGAAAAGAACTGGTCCAAAGAGATCAGGGATATCGAGGGGTCAACGTAAACCCCTTTGACAATCGGCTTTTGTTCCTTTGTGCAGCAAGTGCAAATTTTCTTCATTTTACGCTCTTGCATGTTTTTCTTGTTTCTTTTCAAAGTTGAGTTTCCACGCCCCAATTCTTCATCTGACCCTAGGTTGGCGTCCATGAACAGCACAAAACACAGAACGTTTCAAAGCCGTTACATGAAGCGCTGAGGTCCCAGACCCTCCCACCCTGGGTCCCAAGCTCAAGCCATGCGACTGCCCCAATGGTTGGTTTTATGACCATGGGGGTAAAACAACCGTTTGCATTGCTTTGGGTAAAGTAATAAACCCAATGGTTGGTCCCCCTGTAAACCAATGGTTCACAGACATACATGCAGAATAACACTATCACGATTGCACCAAGTGAGCAGTTCGCTGGAATGCCGCGGACTTTCAAAGTCACCATTTTTCAATTTTTCTGAATGTGCAAATACCAGTTCCTGAACAGCAAATGAACAGAACATAGACGTCTCACCCAACTCATCTTTCGCGAGTCCCTCTTTGGCCATGATGGTTGGCATGGCGAAGCTGAAGGATTTTCTGCACAGAATGTACAGAAAGTATCCCACGTAGATGGTGAAGAAAATGCTCCACTTGTAGCTGCTGAAACCCATGGTCAATCCGTGTTTCGTTGTTCACCTCCAAGTTGAGTGAATCTGTCTGAAAAGAGGTCGAGCCGTCAAAAATTTATTTCAAAACAAGCTGCAAAATATTGAATCGAAGCTGAAAAGCATTCCATATATTAATTGCTGTGAGCACCGCATCAAATCTGCAAAAGGTTGATCGCATGAAATGACATTCATCAATTCCACTGAATAACAAACGAGGGTTCCCCGAGCATCATTCTGGAATGAGAATGAGAAGAACGATGAACAAAAAAACAAGTCACACAAACCTGTGCTGTTCGTTCTGTTTGATTCCCCTTGAAAAGAAACTTTCAAATCTCGAATCCAATAAAGAGTCTGGATTCGCACGATCTGACTGCACTTGGCCGCTTTGGCATCCTTCATCTGAGCTGCCGACTGTTTACTTCGTCTGCATCTGCAGCGTAGCACACGTCATGCAGTTTGGCACACGTAAGCTTAAATTCTGGGCCAGACGAAGTTCTGTGCGCTTCATACAGGTGAACAAAACTTCCTGCACTTGGCAGATTCTCGTCTGTGATGAATGAACAAATTACTTCGGTGGAAAAACTTATGTGTTGTCTTTCACGATGTGTGACACTGATTTAAGAACCTTTCTTTAATTTTGCAACGACGTACGAAGGGAACTTGGCCAGTCCGCTTTCAATTTTGGTCCATTTGATCGCCGAGGTGTTGCCAAAAACGCATGCAGACTTGCCACCAAAACAGCACAAATGGTGCGAGCTCACAACTTCAGTGTTGACGGATTCCATCCCATCATGTTTTCTCGTAATTGGAACACCAACAGAGCATGCAATGGGAACCATCTACGAGGACCCGTACGTTTGACAAAGCTGCACACCAATAGCAGACTGTTGCTGAACGTATTCTGACCATGGGGAGTTCTTTCAGAGGAACAAATGCGTTCCAGCTCCACCTGCCCATGGCTGTCATCGCTGAAGTGCTGCGTGAAAATCAAGGGAAAGAGAACTGAATCCTTCTGACACGAAACTTGAGAAAAACAGACAGGAGTGAACTTTTCCTGACAACAGCGTTTTATCGCGTGTGCCAACACCCACAATTCACGGTCAAAACCAGCAAGACACCATCGTCTCTCGTTGCCCAGTATCAAGAAGCTGTCCGCACTTGGCATCATCCCATCACAAAGACAAGCGATGGATCGACTGCTTCCAGTCCGCTTACGGTTCAAGGTCACGTGTGAAGACAACCTCATCTGCAGCTGGTCTATCGTTTTCCGTTCGACCCTACCTCAATTCTCGAGCTAAAAATACAACCAAGCAGTGGGTATTGTTGGTTTGGAGTACCAATAACCAAAGGTGTGACTGTTCTGAATACCACGCAGATCATCTTGCACTGGGAAAAAGCCTATTCTGACTTTGCAGACTCAGTGAACCCTGATGAACGCCTAAATTTGCTCTTTTTCGAGACAAACTTCTTCCCTTGATGCTGAGCAGGAAAACACACGAGAAGAATCCGTCCCCTTTGTGCCGAAGCAACAAGCAGGCGTCAAACTTTGCAAGTAATTTTCGCTGCAACCGTAGCTAAAACACCTGAACAATGACCACAGCTGCGTGCAATTTGTTCTGCCACGTGCACCACAATAGCAATTTGATTCACAAACGCGTCAAGAATCGACAAAATGACGCACGGCCGACATATTTCGCCAAGGCGCGTCTTGAATACCAGGCTGATACCAAAACTCCTTTTCGCTGTGTCGACCGTCATGTTGACATTCCTGTGTGCCGACACAGACCATTTGCCTTCATTTGTTACGTGAATAAACCCGCTGCACTC
>JAAUXT010090186.1_pt1 | contig 13813 bp, 13 predicted proteins | sample 7278171 | NCBI WGS metagenome assembly JAAUXT01 (sample SAMN14350112, study PRJNA611818) | marine sediment metagenome | isolation source: surface marine sediment (1.8m) | place: French Polynesia: Moorea | collected 2018-08 | reverse complement strand
CCCCCCCCCCCCCTCCCCTACCCACCCCCCCCCCCCTACCCCTACCCCCCCCCCCCCCCCCCCCATCCCCACCCCCCCCCCCCCCACCCTCCCAGACCCCCCCCCACCCCCCCCACCCTACCCGACCCCCCCCCCCCACCCCACCCCCTGCGCTTCCGCGACCATCAGGGTTCCCGCCTCGGAACTTCTTGTTTGTTAGTTCTTTCAGCATCTCGCTTTTTGATTAACAAGAAGCTTGAATGTCTCGTATCCTGCACAAAATTTTTTTTCTCTGCCCACGACCCTGAGAGAAATTAGGAGCGCAAAAAGGCACTTCAATCTGAGACACAATTGTCTGAATCCTTGTACATTCTGCCTTGTAGCGTGCGCCTTCAAGATTTTGTCAAGATATGAGACGAGAAAAACTTGCACACATGTTTGTGCACCAAAGAATTTTTGGAGTGCCTCTGGGTTGCTTGGAGACAGAGACATCAATAAATGTTGGCCATTGTTCTGATTTGATCAATGAAGGGTGTATACAGGGTCATTGCCAACAAAAACAAAAGTTTGTTTGTGAAGACGTTCCCAAAGATTCGCGAACAAAAGGAAAAAACATGCCCTCGTAGATTAGTGCTTTCACACGCATTGTTCACTCGACGGAATTCTTAGCATACACACAGTTCTCACCCTGTCTGACAAGTTCTCTCTGGGATATCAGGTTGGAAGAAACGGAATCACCTGTGAAGCTGAGTTCACAAAGTCTTCGACAGTTTGAGCTTTTGAATTGCAGACACAACAGTGGAAAACGAGATGTGTTCCTTGGTTCCCAAAGCGATTGGCTATCAGAAGGTAGACTCTACCTGCACCGCCACTCATGTGCTCTGGATCTCTCTGTGTTAAGAAGAGACAGTCCTTCTCTTGTGGGTGTAATTAATCTCCTCAGGAGAGTGTTCCATTTTTGTGGGCTTGTCTTGTTGGTAGTTTTGATGCTTCGATGCAAGCAAGTCTTTGAGTCCAAAACCGAAAATAGGATGCAAAAATGACAGGCTATTTTCGGTTTTTTTCTGCAAATAACATCCCTTTTAAACTTCCTCACTGCTTTCCTTGTCACGGGCAGTTTCAATGTTGGAGGCAGATGACCCCAACGACTTTGATGGTTTGGCGGTTCATATTTAATGAATGTTCGGAAAGCAACCAACCACCATAATAGGGGAAAAGTGCCAAACGAGTGAGCGTGTTGGAACAGCCCACGCACAGAACATTTCTGTACAAGTGTCTGGCCTATTGAACAGTGAGACAGGAGATAGCTCCGTGGCACCGCTTCGTGTCTTCCACTCTCAACAACTTCACTCCCGGCAAACACCTGTTGAGGGCCAGTGGGAACAGTGAGCCAAGATGGATGAAAACGTCACTGTTGACCTGTGGACTGGTCATCCTGGAGTCACACGACAGAGTATTCACTTGGACACGTCGAAACGCATGGGATTGGTACCAACAACGATCTACACCACCATTGGACTGATAGGTAACGTACCAGTAATTCGCAAACTTGCAAACCTCAAAGCAACGCTCTTTGCGTTGTGAACGCTATTTTGGCAGGACAGTCTCCCGGATGCGCACCTTTCCCTATCCTACGTTCTTTTCAGAAGATTTGAAAAGGTTGCTCCATCGTTGAAGGTTTGTTTCATTCTTGGGAACAATTTGGGAATTTAAACAAAACAAAGCTACAGGGTCAGGGTCAAAAACAGGCCCCTTGCAGGGATTTCAACTCATTCCAGTTGCTCATGGAAAATTTTTTTTGTTTTGCCAAGAGTGAGGCCACTGATAAAATTGTCAGGCCAAATGACCACAGCCCCAGAATGCCTTGTCCACCTTTCAAATCTAAATACACCAAAGTGATCATCTCCACATGTTATCCAGAACAAGCCTCAAGGATTCCAAATAAAAGTAAAAAGGTCACATTGCAACACAATTTTCAATACAATTTCAATTTTAGACTTTGACCCCTGACTCAACCCCAACAACAATGCAAACATTCTTTCAATAATATGTGTATTGTTCACCACCCCTTCCCTTTTCAACCCGTACAATTTTTGTCTACCACACCAATTTGTACAAAAGGCCCAGCACACAGTCCCAGACTCCCAAAATCAAACTTTCAATTTCAGCCGTCTGAAAAACAATGACACATATTGTAAAAAAACAAAGCATTCACTTCACCTGAAAGCCCCTCCAATGAAAGGAAAATCATCAAATACACCCTTGACCAAATAGTGCTTGCTTTCAACACAAACAACACAAAACAAAAATGAGTGTCCACACATTGTAGGTATTTACTATTTGAACTTTTTGTAGCAAAAATTTGAACACATTCTGTTTTGTTCTTTCAAAATTATGCGCATCATTCAGGACCTAAAAATACAACAACTGAACCCAAATTTGTGCACGATTTTCATCTCTGATGCCCACAGACCTGTGCAAAATGCGGCTTGACCATTCAGGTTGCTCCTCAAGAGCAGCCCGAGCACTAAAAAGAGATGACCACACACGGGCACATTTTTACTTCCTTGGCGTTCATATTTTTCTCCAAAGCCTCTGATAGGTGCCAGACAGGTAGAACGTTATATTTGTAATTGCAGATGGCAACACCAGATCTATTTTTGACAACGGATGACATTTGTACAGGTCATGAATGAATGACCAGGTTTGCCTTGGGTGGGTGTGTAATTTGGTATAAGATAATGAAGGGAAATATTCCCCTCGACTTCTTTATCCTGTCTTGCTGTTCCTCAGAAAGACCACGCTTCGTTCCCTGCAGAATTACCGACACGAGCAATAGGTGGGCGAAGATATAGTCAAGACATGTGTGATGAAACGAGCCAAACTTCAAATCTCACGCCTGAACATTGCAGAGCGAATGTCAGAGGCAATATTCAAAGCACTTTCACAGTTTTGACTTCTTCACAGGTTCGAGTTGTGACGCGTGGCCTGCCGCCGGCGGTTGTCTCTGTCCGCCGAGAGATCTATGAGGAGAACACTCTCCTGTGTTTTGAGATTTACGCTCTCAGTATCGCAAACATACCCACTGAAGAAAAAATATGCTTTCAGAACGTCTCAACGACCTTCCTTTCTGAGACTGTTGATGGGATGATGGGCAGTTTTCAGTACGATTCCACAGCTGAACGTCCAGAATTTAAAATCTTGTTGTCTTCTGAACCAATTTCTGCATTGTCTGTGCAGGCATCCTGGGAAACGGGTTCGTCATCACCGTCCTCGCCAGTTCGGAGAAGATGCGACAGAAACTGGTGAACGTGCTTCTTATCAGCCAGAGCGTCGTCGACCTGACGGCGTCAGTCTTCACGATCGCGTGCGGACCCAACAAGGAGAACGTGCGCGGGGACTTTGCCGGACTCGCGGGGCAGCTCTACTGCCGCGTGTGGGCCCCAAAACTGCCGATGTGGGCCGCCTTCACTGTGTCCAGCTATAATCTGGTGTTGGTCAACACTGAAAGGTGAGATAGGGTGAAGGGACAAGATCTTGAGGTTGCCAAGTCTTGACCTCCACAGATGCACCGACGGCAGGCTGGTGTTTACTTTGATCTGAAATCGCTTTCCCGCGTGCGTCTCGGTGACACTTGCCCCCTGTTGGACGGATCTGGACGTATTTTTTCCGATTTTTTTTTCAGACAACCTAAAGTTCACAAATAATTTTCTGAAGAAAAGATAATGATTTCCAGCACTTATGTTTCCTTGACGCTCTCTGACTTCGACGACTCCCGCGTCACATGTCGCAGTTGCCCTCGACTAAAGGTCTTCTCTCGTGTGAACTGCGTGTTTGATGTGAAATCCAACTCCACGAAAGGAATGTGTGCACGCGAAAAGGCTTTCTCAACTTTGGCTCACCTTGCACGAGTGCAAATAAACTTGTGCAGGCAACGAACGACGTTTTAAACGTCAGTGCATGCAGAGTCCTGCACTTCGAGACAAACCCAGAAGAAAAATGTATTCTCGGGCAATTTAGTATTTGTCTGCACATTGTCTTGCATTTTTGTTCATTGTGACAACACATGCTCTTTTCAGATACCTGAGTATCACACGACCCATTTTCCACAAAGTGGGGATTACAACAGCAACTGTCGTTGTGGCTATAATGGTGGTCTGGGTGACAGGTATGAGCAAGTTTTGATATACACAAGACTTATGGCCTCGTGTCCAGACGGGCATCTGCCTAGACATGCTCAAGTCAGTATAAAGTCAATCTGGGCCCAAATATAACCCTTCAACCCTCAGGTCCAGATTGGTGGGTCTAGATTTTCAATCTTGCATGTCAAGAAAGCAAAACAGAGTTGTTCAGAGCATTCTGCCCTTTGTCAAAGGACCAACCAAGACCAGACAGCGCAAAACACCCACGGAAGAACGGACACCACCAGATACCAGCTGAGACCCAACGCTGGGGGGGGGGGGGGTGTCTGTTGTGACACCCTGTGTGCTCAAGTGTCCACTCAGGTGTCTTCCCAGGTGTCTGCTTGGACAGTTCGGTCTTTGTCAACAGTGCACATCTTTGCGCTGCAAATGAAATGAAAATGTTCTTCCCCCAGGGATACTGGAGAACTGCCTGTTCACAATTCCCACCAGCACAGTGCTGGACGGAGTAGAGTGTTCCATATTGTCGGAGTGGCCCAGCAACACCGTCAGTGTGGTGGCGGGAGTCATGAACACGCTCTTTCAGGTAAAAGGGCCATTCACTGTCGCCTGATTAGAACTCCAAACAAGGATCTGTTTTGACGTAGATCTGTTTCACTTGCCCCAGACAAAAATTGTTGAAACAAAACCAAAAAACAATGTTGACAAGGGTTCGGAAAGCAAAGGGACCTTGTCTATGGAACCCAGCATCGCTTTTCTATTGCACTCTTCTCTGAAGCTTCTGGGTCTGTTGTAGTTTGTGATTCCGCTGGTGGCCATCGTCTTCATGTACGCGCACATGACGATGATTCTGAAGCGAAAGATCGAACCTGAGGTGGACGCTCCGAACGACGGCGTTTCTGGCGCCCAGGGTGAGGTACGAGACCGTCGCTCGAACCAAATGCCACTGAACCGTGTGGATCAGCACGAATCTACAACCAGATCAGCTTGGTCGAGAGGAACCTGTGGTTCGTCAACAATCCCTGGTTCTGTGCAGCACTCCATTTCTTTTTGCCAAACACTTGGTGTGAGGTTTGCCCACGAATTTTGCATTGAAAATTCGTAGATCTATACGAGTAAACCTCGCACAATGCTAGCCATAGATTTGCTTCCACTGCAAGTCATCCAATCTCTATTCTGAGTGATGAAATGGGATCAAACTATGCAATTCCGAATGTGTTGACCCCAACAAAAAATTGGCCGAATCGTTGGCAGGACGAAGAGGCGTGTTTGGACTACCTTCCTGCTCTGACCTTGTTTCCTTGAGAAAAAACGCGTTTGAGAGCTGTCTTGTCGCAGTTTTACGCAGTTGCGTGCACGAGTATTTTCATCGTCACACACGCGAACCCAGCATGGAAAGTCACGTGCAAAAACGCACGTTTTGTTTCCCTGACTACTGGTAACAACTGGAATTGTGAATCAGAGATAGCTATTTGGACCCTGCAAGTTTCTTTCTCTACAGCGCGCTGCCGGCGTCGCACCACGTGTCTCGCGGGCGCACGGACGCAACATGACCCGCGCGCGTCGCAACCTCATCAAAACTGTCGTCATCGTGACGGCGCTGTTCGCCTTCTGTTGGGTGTGGAATTCGATCTACATCCTTCTCTACCTGTTCGGATTTGTTCAGCTCGAGGGTGAGTCCAGCGGGTGGGGTATCTTGTTCTGGGATCTGGTGTCCAACGTTTAGTGTTGGACTCTTGAATGAAAAAAAAAACGATTTTTCGGTGACTTCCTGTCACCCGTCACGAACAGAGCTCCATAAAGTTCACAAAATACACAAAGTTAGGATCAAAAGTGCTGTCAAAAAGATGTGAGACAGAACAATGTTAGTTCCTGTGCAAAAGTCATTGAGAGATCGCTGCATATGCAGTGAATTTGTTCAACTTCCCAGTTGCGTGAAATATAGAAATCTCCTGTCTCCTCTCAGGAAGTTTCTACAACTTCACAGAATACGTCTTGTTTTTGAACTGCTGTGTGAATCCATTTGTCTACGCGGCTCAATACAGGTGAGTTGAATGGCCAGCAGGCATGTCTTGTCAGACAACATTGTGAATTTCTCCTTCACCTTCACCTTCACCTTTTGATCGAATTCAATGCCTGCAAAAAACCTCATTCTATCAAAAGTGACTCTTCCATTCACACGAAACAAGAACTTGGCATCATGATACGTGGCTGGTCACATTATCTTTCAGAGAGTTCCAACTGCAAGTCATGAAGCTGTTCTGCAGAAACAAAGTGCACCCGATCGGATCCACACACGCGCCCTCGCAACACTCAAACTCCATGGAGACGTGAACACGAGCGCAACTGGTTTCCTCCAGTCAAAGCTCCTCGGTCATCAACACGCAGAAACGACTCAATCACAACGACAAGAACCTGAACAGATTTCCGTCGGATTCAGGGTGGCTGCCTCTGAGAATATGTTTTCTCTGCTAAATTTGCAGAGAGTTTGTCACAAAAGAAATTGAATCCCGATATCACACACACACACACACACACACACACACACACACACACACACACACACACACGATCCCGACTCACACCACCAAGCAATGGTTCTACATCAAAGTTTCTTTTCATTTTGAGCTGGGGAACAGAGGTGTGCTGTTCCTGTGAAAAAAAAACCGCAAATCGCTTGTCTTAGGCCTCTCCCAGGGTCTCGCCTCCTCGCTTCTATTCTGGAGCCAGGGCAGCACCGTAAAATGAACTCGAGCACGATTAGTCAGAGTAGCACATTTCTACGGGTGTTAGACACGGTTTTTTCTTGTACCTGTGGGAAACACAGACAACACAAGAACTCAACATAGATAGATTTTCTCTTGTCAAACAGAAAGACACCATTTCCTTCTGGGGTAATGCTGCAGTTACTGCATACATATGAGAAGTGGAAGAAACTTGTTGTACCTCTTTGTTCATTGTCCGTGTTCTGTGCAATGGTATACGCGGGTAGGTTGGTACGTTGGTAGGAAGGAAAGCGACAAACAACCCTTTTTCTTCACAGGTAATTTTACGGGCCAACCTACCTGTGCAAATGTCGAAACAGTTGAATCCTTAGGTTGATCTTCATGTTTTGCTGGACTTTAATCCACAGAATGTTTCTCGACGCCTGCAGATAGCCGCCAGGACCTGCAGGGGAAATATAGATAAAGATCGACTCGTGACAAGCAGTAGATACTTCACTGCGCAACAAACTTAGGCTTCTGGGCAAACAAGAGTGAATCCTGTTCCGGCTGTCCAGATTCTTTGTCTGGTTTCGTCGTGCACTTCTTGTCGTTCAGCGTACATGCAGATCGTTGTTTTTTCGCTGGTGTCATGGGTCCTTGTACTCGTACCTTCCAAATGCCTTGTGCATGGTCGAGCCCCTGCAGTCACACAGACTGTCAATAAAACCAGAATCAACAAACACTTGGTTTTCATGGGTTTTCCTTTCAGGAGGAATTGCGCCACTTTTATTTTGTTGTGAAACATTTTCTGCTCATTGTTTCTTTCTGTGAGTATATTTGTTGGTTCTGTGTATGTGTGTGTGTGTAGGGGGGGAGATGTGTGTGTGTGGGGGAGACAAGGAGAAGAGAAGAGAAGACACCCATGATGCAGCAGGAGAAATGGATTGGGATTCTGTCACTGGTCTTGGAATATTCATGCTCACGCGTACGCACAACTCCACACGGGAGGTTGACTCTGGTGTCCTTTCCGGAGACGCAAGAGCATGTATCTTCTCACTTGATCAACATTTATCGAATTTGCGTCCAGATATTCGGGCGGTGCTGGCACTCAAGCTTCCAGTTGAAGGGTAAAAGGTATTCTTGTCAAAAGAATTGCTGGGTTTTGAGTCAAGAATGAAGGGTGACATGAGGTACGAACAGGATCAGTTGGATCTCCGGGGACTGTGCAAAGCGAACAGAGGTCATCAAGACCGCAAATGAAAAAGGCTGGAATGAACTGTTGAAAAGGAGAAGTCGTCAGGTAAATGCGCTCTGCTCTGAGGAACTTGAGACTGAATGATTTCGAATTGCGCCACAAGTTCTCCAAAGTTTGGTTGTGAACAGCTCATGCATGATTCTCCAGATTCCACTGCCTGTCGGGTGCCACATCGCAAAGCCAAGAAAGGGCAAAGGCGTAGGTGACAGCTTCAGACTCCTTTCCCCCCCAACATTGCATGTCGAGGCCCGAGTTGCGTGTGTGTTCTCAACAGCTGGTTCCCCAGTCTCAGTTCAGTTCTCAGTGGTTGGCACTTCCGGTGCAACGTTTGCACCCAAACTGCAAACGTGGTTCTTGTATCGCATGGGTCATAGTATCTGTGTCGAACCCACAGTGGTTAGTGTCGCGCCTGAAGCAGTCAAGTGAAAAGTAACACCCAACATAGTCCAGGCGCTAATTTTCTCACGTTTGAAGTACACGCGCGTGGTGAAATAGGGCTGGAACTGACCGTGGCGTCTGCAGTGAAACTAACGGCTTATTTGTCACGGTGGAAGGTCAGGCATTGCCACCGAGGGAGTCTCACGCGGGACGGACAGCCGCGATCCGACCGCCGAGAAGCTGCGCGTCTTCAAAGGATGAGAACGCAGCGACATTTGGAGAGGAAATGTTTCTTCGTGCAAACGCCAAAACTTGAAACAAGCAATTCACAAAGAGTTGTTGAGCAAACACCCGGGTCTGTCTGTGGGCCCTCGAGCTCTGGTTGGTTCCCGATCCCCACCACGTCAAAAATAACCCACCCAAAAATGCTTGCGCTCGTGTGTTTGTGCTGCAATGGTCTGAAATATTTCCTTCATCAAAAGTTCATTTTCAAAATTGACCAAATTTGAATGACTTTAAGTCACGTCACAGACGGCTTCGGTGGGCCAGATATCCTTCTTGAAGCCCCACCTTCCCGATTTGATCCGCAAGGAAGAGGAAATGACCTGTCATGCTGCCTCTGCCGAGGGGAAGCCTTTTGATCGCTCTACATGCTCTGGCACATCGGTCCCGTTTAGTGACCGGATGTGTCAATAAACCTTCGGACAGAGCTCCCGAGACACGCGAGACTTCGGCACGACATTGTCCTTTCCTGCTCTGACGAATGATTGGTGGTTTTATGTCACATAAAAATATCTTGTTTCCATGGGTCACCTTGTCTGGTTGATGATGGAAGAGTCACCATGCATTTGCGGCGAAGCCCTGCGCAACGCAGGGAAAATCATCTCAACAACAAAGGCCTCATGTGTTTCTCTGATAAGATTTGTTTGCGTCGTACCTTTGGTTGACTTGAGGAGACAGAAGAGAAGGATGAGTTGCCACGGGAAGTTCACGGCGTGATAACGTCTGCGCTCGGTCAGGGTCACGTTGTTCCTGTCCATCTCGATCTCCGTCAGGCTGTTCACTGCAAGGAAAACCCCATTTGTGCAAACAACTGATTTGTCACCATCACAGATTGCGAAGTTGAACACAGACAATGCCGACACAATGCAGAAGAATGCGTGTACAATGCTCGTTTGTGATTGTAAAGCAACAGATTTCAAGCCACGGTAGTGATTTTTGTTCAGTGGTGCAACCTTCATATCCACTTGCGACAAGCAGAACAACCATTGACGAAACTCAGGCTTGTGGGCCACGGTGGGCGAAATAACAGCTCAAACGAAACCAATGTCAAAATGACATGTGTCTGTTTCCAGCAGGAACGGTTGCAATTAAATCGACCTCCACTCAAAACAAATGTCTGCATCGTGGTTCGCAGCAGATGTCGGAGACAATGTGGAAGACTCTTGTAGTGCAGCCGGAGACAGAATGAGTGACTCACTCAGAGGAACTTTGTCATTGATTCCCTGTGTGTCAACAATCTGTTCAAGGAGATTCAGCTGCTTTGCTGCACATGTCTCCGCTTCAGACTCGCGCTTCACGTTGAGATGAAGAAAGCTTCACCTGATGAATTGAATCCTTTGGAAGCAAGAACTGTTGTACACCTTCAGAGTTGAAAGACGAAACAGTTTTGATTTTGTCACCTGTAAGAAGTCGACCAGCAACAGGAAAGTTTGGCGAATACCGTGCTAGCGTTCACAATCGGAACCATGAAGGGTTCCACTGGGCGAGCCGACCTCAGTCTCGGTTGTGCCTGACTCTGGGAGGTTCAAATTCGGGGTGTGGGTGAACTTATTGGGGGGAGGGAGTCTCATTGGTACAGAGTCGCGCATAAACGTTGTGAGTTGTTGAAGAAACCTCTTTTTCCTTTGTGTTACAACATCTGCAGTCAGCTTGACACCGACGGAAAGCAACAGAGATTCTGGCTTCTCATTTGCTGCCGCTGGAGCCTCCTCGGCACACAGCGTTACTCATTAACCTATTTAACCACTGTTAGATTCTCATTCATAACAACGAAGAAAATAAATATGATTGATGTCACAAGGGAAAATTGAGATCCCTTTGTCTGAGAGATCAGCGCTCTCCCGGCAACAATGGAAAACCTTATTACATCAGAGCAGGTTTCGAAATATGTTTATCACACCTCTTGAAGACAGATGTGAGTGTCAGGTGGATGGATCTGCTGACAATTCAAATAAGCAAACCAATTGTTTTTCATTTCCGAAAAGGCGTGCTGTTTCAGAAGCTGACGAGATAAAACGTCCAAACTGCGTGGAACGCATCCATCTGTTGTGGACTCTGGGAAATTGCCCGGACGTCCGCTATGAATCAAGAGTTGCATTTGACCTTTGCAGAATGAAAAGTCAGCTCTTCTCAGAACCTCTTTCCTCAGGCTGAACTCAAAGCACTTAATTTTTCATTGCCAGCTTGATGTCAAACTGTGCTTTCTGTGCTCCTCGAAGCCAAACGACTTCACGTTGTAACACGTTTGAAGTCTTCCTGTTGAAGGCACCCACGCATCCCAAAAAGAACCAGATTTTCTGCAGTGAAACTTCCTTGTTCTCCATGCTTTTTTCCATGATCAAAACAAAAAAGTAATGCAGCTGAATCAACGCTTCAGGTTCTGCTGCACAGAAGTTACATCAAGAAACACGGACGTCTACAAATGGAACCATTCATGAATCAACACTTTTGAACCTGTGGCCTCCACACCAAGCCATCGGGATTGAACGCCCATTACTTCATTCGAGATTATTTACTTCTTCACGGAACGACCCGAACCCAGTGATTTTGTCATTGCACGCACCAGAAATGGCAGGTTCCACTTCTGCGTGAAAAGCAAATTGCGTTCGGAGAGCCTGCTGATTCGTGGGACTCACTCAACCCGCATCGCTCGCAACATGAATCTGTTGCTTTGGACAGAAATGTGAGTTGCATTCATGACTCAACTGCACTGTACTAATTCCATTACGGAGGTTTAGCAAACACGTCCGCTCCTTTCCTAACCTTGCCCAATTGCCATACCCCATTGGGAATTCCTTTCTTCCCCCAAATGTTTATCGAAATACCTTTGTGATCAGTTTGAGACAAAACTGGGAGCAGGTTCTCAGTTGTCCCCAATTTGTGTCAGGCACAGCCTTTCCCCTATTTGTCAACATCTTTGTCTTCACATGATTGTCCTGGTGTCTGATGTCCATCCATCATTGTTCCGGCGTCCTTGCCTTGCTGGAAATAATGGACTCTCCTCGACCAGAAGTTCAGACCACCGTGTCTGGTTCACAAAAGTTTGGACTTCACTTCAGGTCAGAATTGGACCAAACCCCTCCCTTCCCCTCCACCCTGGAATTTTGACCGCCCCTGACCAGGAAGTTCGGACCCTCCAGCCAGGAGATTTCCCCTCCTCAAAGACCACTTCCAAGCTGAGCACTCAGACACTCGTACATGCGTAGACCGAGGAACAACGTTGCGTGTGTGACGACACATCCAGTGACTTGTTTTGAGTTGGCAAGACACTGTTTAGAGTTCCACACTCCTGATTTCTTTGCCTCCTTTCTTCGTATGCAGAACTCCAGTTTCACAATGAAAGTTCGACAGAAAATATCAGGTGCCACGTCTGGATCGAACACAGTCCTGACTGCGCCCATGCAACCGAAACGCGCATGCGGCACTCAGAAACTCACAAAGGCCAGCTTCGAGATCAATGTCAAAAACACAATTCAATTTTTGCAATGGCACACGGCAGTTGTGTTTTTCAGTCCAACTGCATGAAGGATCACCCACTTCCTCCCATATCTTTCCGCCAGACCTCGCACTTCTCAAGAGCTGCATTTTTTCGCAGACAAAGCCGACACTCCTCGCGTTGCCCAATCTGATTACTCACCTATCTGTTTGTAGAAGATGGGGATTAAGACGCTGATGAATCGAATCAGAGCCAGGATGAGAAACGAGGTAATGACGAAGCACTGCAGCAGCGGTCTTCCCCGGGGCCAGAGGTAGGGAGCGACGCGGCGGAACCTCCTCCACATCTCACGCAGTCCCGTCTTCCGCCTGTCGCTCGCGTTGTCACGTCTCCTGGGCCAGGCCGTCTGGGCCTGCGTCTCCACATCGTGTAGCAGCGTCTGAAAGTGTAAAGGTACAGGAGCAGGTCCGTGCTTCAAGTCCGAGCCGAGCCTGGAGAAGATCCAACATGAGATGGTACACTTTGTTCCTCTCACAGAACGTGGAAAACGAACAAAGAAATTCCATGGTCTTGCTTTTGAATCTTGCAAATTTTGAAATGGGCCAGCTAACAATGATTGTCTTTTTGTGATAGCAAACTCCGAGTGAGATGGAAATGCCAGGTTGTGAAAGAAACCTTCGAGCCGCACTGCTTTCATTTACTTCAAGTGACATCCGTTTTGAGTCTCAGTGCCTGGTGAATGGAGAAGTTTTCCTTTCAAACCAATGAATTTCTGTCTCAAATGAGCTGTCTTTCAATTTGCTTGATCAACTATCCTGAAGCAGACAATCAATTCTCTCGCAATTTCGACATGAAAGGAGACCACACGACGCCACCATAATGCAGCAAAAATGTGCAGGAGAGCCTGTTTTTTGTGTTGACTGCGTGCACAGTGCACGGGCAACAAGAGGAGCTTCTATCATCAAGTGTCAACTGACCCATGAAACATTGATCTACTCAGTGGCTATACGGCTGCCAAACGAAAACATAATTCTCTATTTAAGTCTTTTTCTTGAGATCACTTTTGTTTCAACACAAGTTTCAAGAATCTTTGGGTGGTGAGGAGTCAGGTCAAGCCAAAAAGAGGACAATGATCCAATTTGCTGTGTGCAATTCCACAAGAGAAAACAATGACAGCACAATATCATCATGCTAAAACTGCGCTGCCGAGCTGCAAGTGCTCTGTGCTGGCAAAGTTTAAAAGTTTAAAAACGGCGAAAAGGGGCAAGCAGTTTGGCCTGAAGCTCAACATCTGAAATCTAGTGAGCTGTCCCTTTGAAGGACAACACGCCGAAGTCAGGGAGCTGCATCAAGGACAACGAGCCAGCCGCGAAAAAGTGAGGCCAGAAAGCACAGAAAGTACTGAAACACCAAAGAACAAAAGTTCACCAAATATAGCTCCAAGCCTCCCCAAAGTTCCCTGGCAGAGAAGATATACAGACTGTATGCCGCTTTCTGACCGCCCTATTCAGAAAGTGCAGTCATGTGTGTCATTAATGGGCATTCTGAGCTTCTGATTGGCTCCTGCTATTGTTATGCAAATTTTTCTACTTGAAAAGCGGCGCAGAGTGGGGAAATTGAATAAATGAATATCAAT
>JAAUXT010024703.1_pt1 | contig 13813 bp, 15 predicted proteins | sample 7278171 | NCBI WGS metagenome assembly JAAUXT01 (sample SAMN14350112, study PRJNA611818) | marine sediment metagenome | isolation source: surface marine sediment (1.8m) | place: French Polynesia: Moorea | collected 2018-08 | reverse complement strand
TGACTGTGGGGCCAGACCCACTTTGAAATTTTTTGAAAAATACTGAAAATTCTTATCACCAACTGAACGTTTATAGCGACCACACGCTTTTTATGCGTAGCATTCTTGTTGAAAAAAATTGTCGTTTTTCTTGTAAAATTAAGAAAAGGACAAGGGAAGAAAGGTTGTTTCTGATTGGCTCATCGTGAGTGTTGTTTCCTCCAATCAGGACGCGGATTCCTCGAGCGCCGAGTCGTCGCCGCGGGAGCCAATCAGGGAGGAGCAGCCTCGCTTTGACGCGCCGCCGTCCGAGTCCGATTCTAGTCAGGAGCCGTCTCCACGCCTGGTGAGTGTGTGCGCCGTCGCCGCCGCCGCCGCCGCGGTCACCGCTGCGTCATCTTGACTCTCGTGCTTTACACAGGCGTCGTTCGCAAATTTCCGGACCCAAGGCCAACAGAGCACGCGCTGACCTGCGCGCGTGCGCGCGCGCGCGCGCGCGCGTGTGTGTGTGTGTGTGTGTGTGTTTGTGTGTGTGTGTGGCTTGGTGACGGAGTGTGTGCCGTGTAAGACTGTTTCTCCCCGACAGCAGATTTTGCCGCTCGAGTAGTTGTGCTCGTTGTTGCGATATTCTTGCCCGGACGACCGGATTGAATTCGCTGCTGATTGCTGGACGCTGCGTGTTGCAGGACGACGCGTCGCCGCCCCCGGGGCAGGAGGCCCCGGCCCCTGGGGAGGAGCTGCGGATCAGCCGCGAGTCGAGCTCCGTGTCGGGCGGCACCGTCGAGGAGCGCATCGAGGGCGAGCAGCCCAGCTCAGGTCAGTCTCACCGTGCCGAGCCCAGCCCAGCCCCAGCCCCAGCGCCCGCCCCAGCCCCAGCCCCAGCCTCAGCCCCAGCCCCAGCGCCTGCCCCAGCCCCAGGCCCAGCCCCAGCCCCAGCACCCGCCCCAGCCCCAGCCCCAGCCCCAGCCCCAGCCCCCAGCCCCCAGCCCCAGCCCCAGCCCCCAGCCCCAGCCCCAGCCTCAGCCTCAGCCCCAGCCCCAGCCCCCCCCCCAGCCCCAGGCCCAGCCCAGCCCAGCCCCACCCAGCCCAGGCCCAGCCCAGCCCAGCCCAGCCCGCACCAAACCCAACCCCAACCCCAGTCCCCACCCTGCATTACCCACTCAGTCACGCTCAGCCCTGCTCAACTCAGTCAGTCCTGCCCTGCCAGCCCCACCCAACTCAGGTGAGTCCTACCTCATACCTATCCCTGTCCAGCTCATCCTCGCTCAAGTGATCTGAGCCCTCTCCACCCAGCCCAGACCCTCATCTCACCCAGAATAGGTGGAGCCACCCTCCCAAATCCGAACTCAATTTCGCACTCAAACTTCCCTTTCTCAGGAATTATGGCAAAAACATCCGCTTGCGACCCAGTATTCGTGTAGACGGCTGTTGCGTGGTTCCACCTCCCCCCCCCGAGTTGATGACGTCACGTGTGACGTCATGTGTTGCAGGGGAGGAGGCGGACAGCCCACGTGACGTGCTGCTCGATCTGTCCGCCAGTCAGAAGTCGTCCGGCTTCGAGTTCGACGACGACGACGAGGACGACGCCAAACAGGTGCGCGCCGTTAGCTGGGCGATATTAGAGAGCACGTGCTGCTGAACGATAATAGAGAACACGTGTTAGTGGGCGAAAATGGGAAGCACGTGTCACTGACTGACAATATAGAGGGCGTGCTCAAGTTGGCACGCAAGAATGGTATCACTTGAATGGGACACAATTTGTACAGGGACAACGTTCAACAAACACGTAGATAGGTCTGTTTCACGGCGAAGTGAAACAGCGCATTCAGGTTTCAAATCAAAAGGTGACTCACGTGTAGTGCGCAGTATCACCCACACGTCTCGCCAGCACACGAGCGGGATATCCCTTGTTGGTGGCCACTGGTGGGGCGGTCCCACGGGGGTGGGGTAGAGGGGCCAGAAGCACTTGGTTTTGTCTACCCTCTCACCACAGCGAGTCGCCCGCCATCGTACGCACTGTGTTACGTTCACGTTGTTCACGTTTCGTCTGGTGCGCCGCACAAGCACTTTGGTCGTGCACTGTACATTTCTTACTTTGAGGTTATTCTCACTTAGAGTTGGATCACACACCTTTTTACGCCAGTTCACGTTGTGCTAATATTTGGTGAAACGCTGTTTTTATGCACTCACTCGCTGCAGGTGTTAAAAACACATAGAAAGTTCACAGCTTAGTTGTTAATTTGGTGATATAATTTGTAACTGCAGAGCGTAAGAGTTATTGTTTATTCATCTGTATAATTTTAACGTTCGTTTGTGACATGCGCCTGTTCAGAGATGTCAGTCCGCGTCACTTGTCACGTGTCCCAGGGTCACGTGGGTCCGTGAGACATGCGCTGAAGGGCCTCAGGTCCTTGGGAAAGAAACGGGGTCCTCATTTTCGGGTGCCAGGCTTTGATTCCTCACTGAAGGGTCAACTGGAAGTCTTGTACAGAATGGGACCAAAGTAATGCAGTCGTCCTCCCCTCCCAACACACACTCTGAACGGGCAGCGTTGTTGTTTTGTAGCCTCAGTTCGATGTCGTCTCGTTTCTTATTGGTTCTTTTCTTCTGTTCCTCTGTGTTGTGTACAGGTGGCACCGCCTCCGTCCTCGCTGCGCCCCACCGCCACGGTGGCGCCACTCTCCATGGCAACCCAGGCCACGCCTGCCGACGCGCTTAGCAACGGGCCTAACCCCTCACTAGTGCCTAGTAACAATCAGCTGGCTCCTAGCAACGAGCTTAGTGACAATAAACAGGCCCCGAGTAACCCTCCTGCAGCAGTACCAAAGGAGATACTGGCCCCTAGCAACGGATCTGCAGGAAAATTCAAGTCCCCGTTGCTACAGAAAATGTTCGCCCAGAGGGGAGGGCGGCTGTCGCCCTCTACGACCACCAAGTCCCCGGGGACCTCCCCCGGGGCTTCCCCGCACAGCAGCGCGGGGTCCTCCCCAACCCGTGACGTCATCAGGGCCGCGGGCCAATCCGGGCCGCTGTTGTTCACGGACGCCCCGCCCGCCGGGGGCGTGTCTCTACAGCAGCAGCTGGGCGATATTGGGGGAGGAGCGGCACGTGGCGACCAGGGCGCTGCCGCCAATAACAACCCGTTCAACGGCTTCGATAACACGTCGTCGCTGATCGACACCAGGTTCGTATCCATCACGTCATTTTCAACAAGATGCGTCAGACGTGAATTCGCTACGTTGATGGTGACGTGATGCCGGTTGCCATGGTTGCAGCGTGTCGGCGTCGGGAGGCAGCGACGCGGCGCGGCGTGACCTGGACGCGCTGCTCACGCTCGACAACGCCGCCGCCGGACTGGACGACGCCAACGCCAACGCGACGACGCAGGACGCGCGCCCCCACACAGGTGCGTTGTCATGGGGACTGCCGCTTCCTGGCGGCGCATACGCGTTTTGTTGTCATACGCGACACAGCATGGGTCGAGTGGCGCAGCGCGGTCACCCACAAGTACCGTACGCCTCTTACGAGCGCGTGTAATATCTCGAATGTTATCGCTTGACGTGAAATCAAGGAAGTAAAACAGACAAGTTGATTTGAACATGTGCAAAATGGACTGGGTGAATGGTGTCATGCTGTGAGCATTGTGCCCCAGACTTGTGCGTCACACTGTCGTTTTATTTTGCAGAAATCCTGTCGTCATGATGCAGAGAGAGGAGCAACACTCACCATCCAATCACTACGCACCCGCCATTTTGTTGAGCTGTGAAGACGAGGCTCAGTCATTTCCTGCCGTGTGACGTCATCAACGCGTGACGTCACGAAAGGAATGCTACCATCACTGAAGGAGTGACACAAACTGAACTGTGACGTCACTGACTGTGACGTGACGTCATCACGTCACGTGGTCGCAGCGCCGCCTGGCGCGGAGAAGCAGCTGCAGCGCGCATGCTCACGAGTCACAGCGCCCCTGGTGGTGGAGAGGGGAACTCGGAGGACGAAGCGCCCCGTTGCGGACACCGGGTGACCCGTGTCCCGGGCAACGAAGTCTACTGCGAGACCTCGCCAAATCTCGGGGATACGAGAAATGGACGAGACCCTGCGAGAGAACGGAAGCCCCCCAGGACGGACTCCCAAGGCTGTGATCTGGTGGCTAAAACCCAACGTACAACCCCTGTGCTATCGAGCCCACTGCGCAGGTCGGGCGCGCAGCTGCTGTGACGTCACAGGATGAAGGCAGCTAGTGCACTCTAGTGGAGAAACCCAGTGCTACAACATCAAGACAAAATCTCACTGTAATTCCAGAACAAATATCAGGAAAATTTAGGAAATTTAGCAGAGTAAATTTAGTCAAAGAAACATTTCAAAAAGTCTCTAGGAAATTTTTAATGTGCAAAAAAAAAAACCTTTTCAAGCAGGACTGTGTTACAACTGAGCCATCAACACCAGTCAGTAAAAGCGCGTCTGTGAAGGAAAATAATTCCACACACTCTTCCATCGGAGCCAATTGAGTTGGAGCTGCTCACTTCCGCTAGAGGTCGCCTGCTGCGGGCAGGTCGGACCGAGACTCAACACGCAGACTCAACGTGCTACTCTCCTCTCTCTCTCAACACGGCCAAACAAGGATTGAGTTTCCCACGTGACTCAGAGGTGGCGCCACAGTCGCGACGTCGTGAACGCAGCTGTGACGTCACTCTGACGTCACGAGCCCCGCTGCGCACGTGGCTCGACGAATCTGGGTCGCGATGTGGAGCAGCGGGGCGGGCGGGGCGCCTCCGCGTCCTAGATTCTACAACCCGTCGTGATGACGTCAGTGAAATCTCGTCGTCATGGAGACGTGGCGCGGGATCGCCCCAGCCCCCGGCGCCCCGCCCAACCACGCCCACGCCCACCTACTGAGTGGAATATCATGACTATTCTTCTACTGCATCCCTCGCCCAGCACGCGCGCGTCTCCTGTTGGAAAGTTCTGGTCTCGTGTGCACGTCGCGACGTCACGTGACGTGACGTGACGTCATCAGCGTGACGGACGCTTCACGCGCGCGTCGCTGGGCGGGGCTCCACGTCTGATGTACAAACTTTTGCTTCGGATTGTGAGACGATCGGATTTTACGTCGGGGTCACAGCGGGTGCGTCGCGCGTCGCGTCCTACGACGCCGTCACGTCGTCCTTGACGACCCCCGTCTCTAGGGACGCAGCGCACAACGCACCCGGTGCGAACCCGGCCGAAACTATTGAATTGACTCTGTACAGAGAAGCTGACGAGTGATAACAATATTGCATCGTTTTACGTGCGATTTTTCGATTGCGCGCGCACGGTGGAACACGTGAGCGTTTCCGAGCGTGACGTCAACGTGACGTCAGCACCGGAAGTGAGAGAACGTGACGCAAAGATGGCGCTGCGTTCAGTGAGACGGTCACGTGTTACATCGTGTGAGGGTTTTGTATTGGACAAATTTTAAGAACTTCCTAACATTACGAAAGTAACTTGACCGAATTACATCAATTATAATGTTTGATTGACAGTTTGTATTGATCGGTTTCGATTATCAATCGGTTCAATGAACTTTCAATTCGATTCGGTTTTGTACAAATAGAACTAAGTCACTGACAGGTAACTGAGCAACCAAAGTGACTGTTGTGAGTTTGTTTACATTTTTGGTATCGTAGCAACTAGCATTGTTTTCATCTAGTCAGAAGTGCTTTGTTTGTACAAATTTTTTGTACAAAGTTCAGTTCAAACAATCAAAGCTTTCAAGGCATTGTACAATTTTGCAGGCGTCAAGTGTTGTACATTTGACCAGGGAGGAAAGTGGTGGCACACTGACAGGTGTCGAACCTCCACACTGAGCCACGGTTGTTGGACAGTTGCCAGGGAGATGAACGCGTCGTCATGGAAACAGCAGTTGTTGCCAGTTTTCTCCCTGGTAAAGTGACAGTATGAAATACTAAACCAAAAATACAACACCAAGTGTGATCAAAAATTCCTTGAAAATTTTACTGCAGTTTTTTCTATTGTTTTTTGTATCAAGAAAACAAAAGAAAAAAAGTTCGACAAAATATTCCATCTAGGAAAATTTATATCAAAATAACTTATTGCGTCATAAGCAGTAGACTTGTTTAGGAAATTTGTTGTCATTATTTCTTGAATGATGATCAATAAGTAGTTGCCAATAATTTGTATTTTACAAGAGCTTAATTTAACAATGACAAATGAAAAACATGTAACTTGAGATACAGTCCAGTTTGGTTTGGCCGACGTTTCGAACTGTTGGATGATTCTGCTGGTAGTACGTAGTGGTGTCGGTCGAGCGAGACTGGGCTGTGTCGCACTGTATCCAAGTGAGTGTACAGACTGTGTTGCCGCCTTGTGCTACATGTGTGTCCGACTGTTGGACGTGTCGCGTCCCGCTTTAGCCGTGTTCGTTAAACAACTGGTCCGCTTTACGCGCATGCGCCGCGCATGTCGCGCATGCGTCGTTCTTCAGCGCAGAAATCTCGTGCGCAGCGCCTGGGAATTCCGTCATTTTAAACAGACGCAAAACTTGCTGTGTCAGCAAATGCAAAAATTGTGACGTCAGCATGAGCAAAAATTGTGACGATAGCAAAATGGAATGTTGTGACGTCAGCCAAGTGGAGATGTGTTGGATGACGGAACTTCCAGGCGTTGCCATGGAGACGGGGAGAAAGTCACGAACCTAGGAAATTAAAAAAACAAACTTTTACTGATTTTACTTTCGGTGCTTACGAATTGAAACTGAATGAGTAAAAAAATCTTGTTCATGCTAAAAATGACGAAAAATCCATGTTTTTCTACCAAAAAGCACAACAAAGAAAGCTTGAATTACGAACTCACTGAGAAAATTGTCTTTCAAATTTTATACGAGTAATTTGATAGGAACATCTTGTTGATCAATTGTAACATCAAAACTGGTGATAAGTTGATTGTGAAAACGTGAAAACTGCTCCATGAGGCAAAACTGTAGCGACGTCACTTGTGTTGGAATCTGATCACAACTCGTTTCTGTTTTTGCGAAAAACCCTGTATTCTTCTTCTACTGGAATTCACGCTTCACCATGAATTCACAGCGCGTTCACACACGTGCTCGTAGCTTCCTGTGCACACCGCTAGGTGGAGACACCGCTCGTTGGTCTGAGCAGGAAGCCGCGAGCACACCGTGTGGGGGCGCTGCGGGTCGGGTGCGTGTGAACCAGCTGCGGCACTGTTGCAATCGGTTTCTTGAAAAGCTTGCGGTAGTAGTGGCAGATGAGTTTTCGTTGTCGTGGCTTTTTCAAGATCTCGTTTTGGGGAGAAACTGGTGGCTGCAACTTGCAACTCTGGGAATTTCTTGCGGAAAAATCACAGGCAGCTTTGAAAAGAAAATCGACGAAGAAAATTTGCAGATTCTTGCATTTTCTTGTTCGGAAAATGATGGCCACGTTGTCTGGTTGCAGTCTCCAGTTCTGTACCTTGTAGTGCACTGCGTTCTGATCTCTCACTATCCATGGCGAATATCCACGGACTAAATTTCTGAGATTTGTTGTGAACGACTGACCTCTGTTACCATGGATACGAAACCATACCCACAAACTTGCCCTGCGCTTTCGTGTGTCTTGACCTGCTTCGGTGACCCAATTTTCTTCATCTTGTGGCGAGGTCCACCTTTTGGGGAAATTCAGGATGAATTGGGTGTATTTCGGGCGGCTGGGTTCGCTCTACACACGCTCTGCGCACAACCCTCGGGTCGAAGGTCACTCTCATTGTGGCTGTTAGACGCTTTTAGGCTTTTTTGCCACTTTGAAAATTTTGAGGACTTGGCTTTCCAAACAGCTGAGAAGGGAAACTTTTGGGTAAATGATGCAGACTTGTGTTCTGGCATGGAAAGCAATGTTTTCTTGTACAAAACTGGAGCTGTTTGTGAAGTCCCAAGTTCTCTGCGTTGCGTGGACGAATCTTTTCTCTGGACACGGGTACACTGGACATTTCGCGATCGTTGCGGCGCGCCGTTTGTGACGTCATGACGTCACGGAACGACGCGGCGTCCCGAACGTTGCTTCGCAACGACACCGATTAAGACACATTGATTTTGGGTTGGAAGTTTCTGGTTGTCATGGTTTCTTGTGTTTGGTTTGTGTTTTGGTTTGACCCCACGCACTTTTGTTCTCATTCGGTTTGGTGCCATTTTAGATGCCTGGGTGTTGTGACTTTTGGAATTTGCGTTCGTTTTGTTTGAAGATTGGGTTCTTGTTTCTGCGTGAGTATTGATTTCGTGTGAGTTTTGTTCAATTTTTCCTCCGTTCCACTTTGACTGAATCCAACATAAGTGACGTCTTTTGCAGTTCGAATTGAACGAAATTATCAACAGCTGTGACAACAAACTTTGATTGAAAATCTCAAGTCTTGCCAAACTTTGATGGATGTAATTTTTAACACCAACCAACTGTCTCAACATGTCAATCATCAAGTTCTGAATCTGTGACCAAAGCTGACAACAACATCTTGATGCAAATTGGTTGAAGCTTTTTTGTTACTTGGATTTTTGGGGTGCTACATGAAATTTACACATGTTCCAATTGAGCATAATTCCCATCAATGGTTCCTAATGAAAGAGAAAGTTCTACAGGACACTGTTATGCATGTTTCTGACACCATTCCAAGTGCAGGACCTGGATCAAGCACAAGTAATATCAGTGACATAGTCTGTGTAAGTACGTTTTGTGATAAGGGACTCGTTATTATTGTCAGGTGTTAAAAATGAAGCTTATATTTCACAAAGTCCTGGACCCTTCGGGCAGATTTTAGTAGAATGGGTCAGATCCCGGGGAAGTTCGTCAGTGTCATGTGCAGCTCCAGAAGGAAACAGTGAAGTGATAGAGAAATGAGTGTGAGAGCTTTTCGCCCGCGCGAAACTGGAAACGGAATGAAGCAACTTGAATGGAAAACGGTTCGTTTGTGAAAAGTTGTGTTTCGTTACAAATATGACACAAACCACGATGGACGTTCTCAAGAGGGCTGACGATTTTCGGAAGTGAGAAAATGGAGAGTGCCTCTCCTGGTAAAATTCAAAACTTCGCAACTTGTTGACAAAACCCAACATTGCTGTTTTGGAACGGTTCTGGTTGCCAAGGAAACAAACAGGGCGTCGCCCCCCTGAGGACAGGAAGGTCATGAAGGTCACACAGAAGGTCACGGAGCCGCGGCGCTGACAAAGTTCCCCGGGAATCTCCCCAAAAACTTGGGACCCGCTTCGCTAACGCCGTGTTCAAATTGTACGTCACTCGTCAGTTGTTTTAGACTTGTTCAAGCCGCTTGTAAAATTATCTTCAAATTGATGAAACTGTATTGAAAAATTTTTGCAAGCTTTTTTACTCGATTGTAAAATTTGCTGGGTCTTGAGTCATTTTCGCTTCCAGCTAATCAAATGAGTTGCAAACCACGTGACTTGTGAGTCAACCAATCCGAATCGAGCATTGATTATTGCTGCATATCTAATGAGCACGTGGATTTGTACCGGCACGTGTAGGATATATCGCTCAGTTTGACACGTGGTGTTGAGACAGATCTATTGTCCACTGAGACTGGTTTTGTTTGCTTTCGTGTAGAACGTGTAACAATGACGTGTAAACAACAGGTCACGTGTTCTTGTCTTCTGTGCGCGCATGCGTCGTGCGCCGTGGAACGCCTGTTGCGTCAAACGTGGCGATGGCGTGCGCGCCCGTGGCGCTGCGTCGCTGGTTAATACAGAAACGCACGTTGCAGTGGAATGTAAATTTATTGAACATTTCCTGACCATCTGGACTTTTTTCGCCTGGAAATTTGGTCATACAAATCCGACAATGTTCAGACGCTGGTGTCACGCACCGATTTGTCGGTGCGAGTTGAGCACAGCGAGCGCCTTTGTCATATTTCGCGTCACACTCTCAAACAGCAACAACGCAATGAAAATCTCCATGGCAACGTAATGTATCATAGCAATGTAAAACGTAACAGCGTCATAGCAACAAAGCGCTCGGAATCTACCTACACCTGGCGCTACAAGCGCAAAACGAACATCGCAGAGATTAGGGTGAAAGACTCGGGAACTGACCGGGGGAATCCTCAGGGAGGGGAGGGGGCTAAAAAGCTCCTACGTTGCTGGACTTGTGCGCAAAAGCAGACTGAATCAGGGAAGCCACGCGTCAAGTTGAGCCAAGAAGGACATTGAACCGCATGTTCTACTCAATAAACCAAGGAGGAGGCCGAAGAAGCTGCAGTGTCGTCGCTGGGCGGGTTCCGCTCAACGCGCCGTGACAGCGCTGGCCGCAACGTGGCGCCACTGCCGAGCGCGTCGGCGTCACGCATCGCGTCATGCGTCAGAAAAATGACGCACAACACCGCCGAAATTTTTGGTGCGAAGCATGCCTGAAGTATTTAGTGTGGCTGCACCTTCTGTGCTTCCGTCGCCAATTTAAATAATTTTGAACACTTGAAAATGTTTTTGCTGTTCGCGACGCCTGACGCTGATGCATTGGAGATCACTTCGTCCATCGGCCACAGGCGCGACCACGGTGCGTGGAAACGAACATGCCCATTATTGCCCATTGTCTTGCACTCTGATTCTCCTTAGGGAGTAAAATCACGAAGTCTGACTTGATAACAACAGACACAAAGAAGCCAGAGCAAGGCCGGGTTCACACAGGATGCGTCACGCGTTGCGTCTCTGCATAAGTTTCTGAGCGCTGCGTTGTGGCTTGCGACGAAGCGAGCAAGGACAAGGTGTTCTGGGACGCATCCTGTATGACCCCGCCCCAACACCCTCACAAATTCCAGTTTGCTCGCAAAAGCGCGAACTCGCCTATTGCGCGACATATCGTCTGGACGTTCGGGTTGAGATTTTCGGATCGTTGGGTGGAGCCCGGAGGAGACATCGGACAGACCCAGGGCTGGCTCTCCACGGACACCCGTCCTCGTCGCGAACTTTAGAGAGGTTTCGATGCCAACACGTCCGCGCGAGCTTTTTTCACGCCGGAACCCATGTTGCCACGTGTTCCATTTCCATGGCAGTTTCACAAGAAAAGTAACCAACAATATTGATATTTTTTTGTGCCAAGTCAAAGACTAAGTCCTTGTGCAAAGATATGCTGAATTATAGGAAATATCTTTGTGTTGAACATAATGAAATGTCACTTTCAAAAAGAGTATCCCCACGTTTTTTGGGATGTTTTTTGGCACGGAAAATGGGGCCGGGCGTGTGTTTATCCCATCGCAAATGGTGGGACGTATTGCATCGAAACCTCTCTTTTGTTCACTTCAGATCGCGCGGGCGGGTTGTGCATTGTGTCTCTGTACAGTGCACTCTCACACCAAGCGAGTTTACCACACCAACTGGTGGGGCCAGATTCGCCACACCAACTGGTGAGGCCAGTCCACCACACTGGTGGGGCGACAAGAGATACATTCCGAACGAAACAGTTCAGGAGGTTTGGTGTGAGAGACTCTTCTGCAGCAGAACCGAGAAACGTGCTGAAACGAACTGAGGCTGTATCCACACTGGTGGTGCGGACTCGACCTGTGCGTGCGTCGTGTTGTCCAGACTTGACCTGTGGAGCAAAATGTTTTCCCCGAACACTGACTAGATATGTTAGGATTTTCCACTCTCAGTTCCAAGAAAATATCCACAACTGGCGACTCCTGTACAACTGATCCACTGATAAAATCCATTGGAAAAATAGATCTATGGATGTTGATCCTCTGATAAAGCCGTGCAGTTTCTGTACAGTGATGATACTTTGCTTGCTACACACCCGATCCCACCTTGTTCGAGTATGTCTTGTTCACCATTCAAACTGATTTCACCCTGTTAGGTGTGTTCGAGGTGGGTGGGGCCCGGTGTGTGGGATAAAGTCACAATCTGCGAGAGTTTTGGACCTGACCCAAGCGATTCTCGTTGGACACATTTGTTCTTCCACATTTTGGTGCTGTGTCTTGGTTTGTTGACCACCTGTTTTTGGCCAAAGTTACGTGTTGGCCCCGCCAGAAGTAGCGACCGGAAGCGGTGCCTGGATCTCATCTCGAGCAGCTGTGGAGCCCCCGAGTGATTGGCTGTTGAGCGACGGTGATGCGCGCGCATGCGCAGAGCGTTGGAACCCTGACCAATCCATGGTGCGGTTCCTTGTCCGGAAACTGGTTCAGTCCGACTGTGATGCAAGCACAACAACACGGCCAAAGCGTGTGCACTCCCCGTAGTTTGCTGGGCTATGCGCAGCCAAAACGCGCACGCATTTGGCGCGTTTTTTCACGGACGCGCCGCCGCAGACAAAGGTCGCGCGCATCCCACACACAGCGAGTTCTTGTTGTACAACACAGTACATGTCGCACAGTGAATCGTGCAGTGTTCTGTCCCTGCAGTGAGGACTCTGTTCATAGCAACGCTGAGCTCCAGTTCTCGACCACTGCGGGGTACAATGTGTTCATCAATCCACGACGACCATTTTTCCTCAATGCAGGGTCCGACATGATCCGCCCAATATCGACAGGAAGATTCACTGCAGGCTGAGGCTGACGCGTGACGTCACCGCAGGATGTGAAGCCGGGGGCCGCCGGTCGCAGCAGCCTGCGGCTTAGTGGGCCGCAGCGCCGGTTGAGGGAAGCGGAGAGGCTGGTGCTATGACGTCACAGTGGGGATCTTCCCCGTCTTCTTGCACGGCCCTGTGTACCTGCGGGAGAATAACGTGGGGCATGAGGCCTGAACCGGAACAGATCGCATTTCACGTTCAGAACTTGCGTGGGTCGTAAGTCCCATTTACGGCGTGACGTCACCATCGACGCTGCGTCTGCGGACCCCCAATGATCCACACAGCGTGCGTGAAGTTCTTACGTGAAGACGATGTTGCAAACATTTTCTTTGGTCGACGGTCGAGAATTTGCTGGTTGACCTTGTACCCCAGCATCTCTGACTCTCAGGGCTAGACAGCCTGGTTCCCTGCCCGAGTCTCATTCGACTGGTTTCCCTGACTCTCCTCACCTAGACTCCCAGACTCTCACCTGGTTCCCTCCCTCAGTTCCTCACCTGGTTCCCTCCCAGACTCTCACCTGGTTCCCTCCCCGACTCTCAGCTGGTTCCCTCCCTGACTCTCAGCTGGTTCCCTCCCAGACTCTCACCTGGTTCCCTCTAAGACTCACCTGGACTGCATGAAGAGGAACCTGTCGTCTGATTGGTTGTTGTTGCTGTTCACGTGACCCGCTCGTGACCCCGGCCGGCTGCCCTCGTTGACCTTTCCGCCCCTGCGCGTGTACTCGTTGACCTTGCAGGGGTCGTGCGTGGCGAGGTAGTGGTCGAGCGTGTCCCAGCCGCCGCCGACGCGAACCATCACGTGACGCCCCTTCAGCAGCTGCGCAGAAACGAAAAACAACTGAAACGTGCTCAAGGTGCAAGAAAAACGTCAAAACCTGCACTTTCACCTGGAAATGGTGATACTCTGCAAATGGGGGGTCTGTGGCAGCCCTCAAACTCCATTCACCTGTTCTGTTCTTCCAACCACCAAACTGGCGAAAAGGATTCATCGTCAGCCCGCCCTGCAATGTCACGTCCCAGCCCGCCCTGTCCTGTCCTGTCCTGTTCTGACCCACTCCGCCCACGTCACGTGCTTGGCCCTGCCCCGTCCCAGCTCACCGAGGCTCACCCTGCTCTCCACCCCGCCCCATCCCACCCTGTCCCACCTCCATCCCATCCAGCCCAGCACAAGCCAAACCCAATCCCACCACACCGAGCCCCACTGTCCCACCCCACTTCCACCCAGCCGTGCCCTTTCCCCCTGCCTCACCTCAATGGGACTAACCCTCCCCTCCACCCCGCCCC
>JAAUXT010095957.1_pt1 | contig 13817 bp, 10 predicted proteins | sample 7278171 | NCBI WGS metagenome assembly JAAUXT01 (sample SAMN14350112, study PRJNA611818) | marine sediment metagenome | isolation source: surface marine sediment (1.8m) | place: French Polynesia: Moorea | collected 2018-08 | reverse complement strand
GCCATGAGGCCCTGGAGCAAGCCCGTCGGGACAACAAACCCATTCTGCTTTCCATCGGTTATTCAGCCTGCCACTGGTGCCATGTAATGGCTCACGAATCCTTCGAGGATGATGAAACGGCGGGGGTAATGAATGAGCTATTCATCAACATTAAGGTGGATCGCGAAGAGCGCCCCGATGTTGACAGAATTTATCAGAATGCCTTTCAGGTACTGAACCGGCGCGGTGGCGGTTGGCCGTTAACGATGTTTCTCACACCTGACGACCAAGTACCATTCCTTGGGGTAACCTATGTTCCCAACGAACCCCGGTTCGGTATGCCATCCTTCATGGACCTTATGCAGCGGGTCAACGCTTTTTACCGAGCCCATGAAGGTCAGATCCGCAACCAGAACGAGTCATTACTGCAGGCACTTCAGGCCAGCAACAGACCACGCCAGGCCCGCACCGGTTATTCCCTGCACCCCGCTCCTCTCCAGGAAGCCCGTGAGCAATTGGCTCGCAACTATGACCCTGTACACGGCGGTTTCAGCCAGGCTCCGAAGTTTCCCCAACCTACCAGCATTGAACGTCTGCTGCATCATTGGAGCCATAGCGTTGCCAACAACACGCCAGACCGCGAGGCTCGGACCATGGCGTGCTCGACATTACGCAAGATGGCACTGGGTGGCATCTATGACCAGCTCCGAGGAGGCTTTTGCCGGTACTCGGTGGACAATAAGTGGTTGATTCCTCACTTCGAAAAGATGCTCTACGACAATGGCCTGCTTCTGACCCTTTACAGTGAAGCGTGGCAGGCTACGAAAGACCCCTTGTTCAAGAAAGTTTGTGAGGAAACGGGGACTTGGGTCATGGACGAGATGCAGTCCCCCGAAGGCGGCTACTATTCCACACTGGACGCTGATTCCGAGGGCGAAGAAGGCAAATATTATCTGTGGACGCTGGACGAGACAAAGAACCTGTTAACAACCGATGAGCTCGACGTTTTCGCACCCCGATTCGGCCTTGACCGAGACGCCAACTTCGAAGGTCACTGGCACCTGCATGTTTGCTCAGAGATCAGTGAAATCTCCAGCAGACTCGGGATAGAGCAATCAACCGTTGCAACACGGCTGGCCACTGCCTGTAATAGACTGCTGGCCACGCGGGAACAACGAGTGCGTCCGAGACGAGACGAAAAAATTCTCACCGCCTGGAATGGGCTTATGATCAAAGGAATGGCTGCCGCCGGTCGGCGGTTGGGGCGGGCAGACTTTGTTGCTTCCGCGCAAGCATCCTTGGACTTCATAAGCTCTCACCTGCGGTGCGATGGCCGTTTGCTGGCCACTTATAAAGATGGCAAAGCATATCTGACTGCCTACTTAGATGATTACGCCTTTCTTATTGATGGGATCATAGAACTGCTCCAGGCTCGTTGGCGGAGTGAAGATATGAGCTTCGCCTTGGAACTAGCCGAGGTATTGCTGAAGCATTATCAGGATGCTGGTAGAGGCGGTTTCTACTTCACTTCTGATGACCACGAGACGCTCATCCATCGCCCCAAACCCATCTACGACGAAGCCCTGCCTGCCGGCAACGGTGTTGCCAGTCAGGTACTCCTGAAACTTGGTCATCTATTGAGCTCCATGAAATATCTGGTAGCAGCGGAGCGCACGCTTAAATGGAGTTGGCCCGCGATTGAACAAACACCCATGGCTTGTAACGCCCTGCTGTTGGCCCTGGAAGAGTATTTCTACCCGAGTCAGACAGTTATTGTGCGCAGCCACGATTTCAGTGAATTGGACATCTGGCGTCAACGCTGCACATACGCTTACGCACCACACCGATTAGTCTTTACCATACCAACCGATGCTGCCAACCTACCCAATGCCCTGGCAATAAAAACAGGCGGAACGGAAAAGACGGCCGCTTATATTTGCAGCGGTACCCGGTGCTCAGCCGCTGTAACTCGCCCTAAAGAACTGGACGCCCTGTTATCGGAATCGAAGAAGCCGACGACTAACTAAGCGCTTCTTCGACGTATTACCTGGCTCAGCGTATTCTCAATGAAATCCAAATCAGGGATTACCGCTGTTTCACCCTGAATCCGCACCGATGCCAGAGCGCCTTCCGGCAGAAAAAAGGCTTTCTCATCGACTACCATGGCCGAACGTTCCAGTTCCAGCAAACGCGGTATTCCCGTTCCCAAAAGGCAAAAATTGGGTAACTTGGGGTCATTTCCAATCGCATTGATTACAATAATACGCGACTTAGGGCCTGGCTCGACGTTGACTCCTTCAAGCAACGCATCAAAGCTAACCAGTGGTGTGGTTCGTGCTCGCCAGAGAATTGCCCCCACCACCCAGAGAGGTGCATTCTCCACACTTAATGGGGTTGCAAACGGCAGTGACTCCACAACGATACTTTCCGGAAGTACCATCTGTCCGTTTTGGTAAGAAATCAGCAAACTACGCAACGATTCCGGTTGTTCCATGGGGGCCATTCATCCTATGGCTAACAAATAATTTGGTCCGTCTTAACGTTTCAATTCCAACCCTTGCTTGGCGAGAATTCTACCAATGGACTGCATTATTGCATCCTCTTGATACGGCTTTATGAGATAGTCGTTGACACCCAGCTTACGAGCCCGCTCACGGTGTTTTTCACCACTGCGAGAGGTGACCATGAGAATCGGGATATGCTTGAGGTGACTGTGATTGCGAATATGCGCCACCACTTCGAAACCGTCCATACGAGGCATCTCGATATCCAAAATAACGAAATCTGGAATATTTTCCTCAAGCAATTCCAAAGCCTCTATCCCGTCCTTCGCGACGGCCACGTCTATGCCATGGCGCTCCAGGAAACGGGCTGTAACCTTGCGCATGGTGATGGAATCATCTATCACCATTGCACTGATTCGATCCTGCCGTGACTTCTGATGGTCAACCACCTCCATAGCACGCAACGCCACCAGGTCAAGATCCTGTGAAGCAAAACTACGAATCAAAGCAGCCAGTTCCAGAACCACAACCACGCGGCCGTCGCCAAGCACGGTAGCCCCTGAAACACCGGGAACCATGTGAATTTGCGGCGCTACCGGCTTGACAATGATTTCCTGATTACCGATCACGGTGTCAACCTGCAGAGCTGCGCTACCCTCAGCGCTACGAAATAACAGCGCGGGCACCTTATTTTCCCCATCATTAGAGTAAGCCTTCTTGCTTCCAGCACCAAAGAGGATACCTAGGCTGTAGATGGGATAGCGATGGTTTCCGTATTCATGCTCTACGACTTCGCCGGACAAATAAGCTCGCATTTCTTCTTCGCTCAGGCGGGCGACAGCCTCGATACTGAGCAACGGGATAGCATAAGTTTCACCGCCCGCTTCGACGAGCAATGCCTGCGTCAACGCCAACGAAAATGGCAACCGTATAGTGAAAGTTACACCCTTACCCCGCACTGACTGAATATGCAAGGCACCGCGCATTTCCTTGATAGCATCGTTAAGCACATCCATACCGACACCACGGCCAGCTATCTGAGTCACTTCACCCGCCGTTGAAAAGCCCGGTTGCAACAACAACGCTATCAGATCCTGCTCCCTGACCGGTTGCTCCGGCGACAATAAACCCTTAGCTTCACCCTTGGCCCGGATGGCATCGAAGTTGAGACCACCACCATCATCACTCACCGAAATAACCAGTTCGGCGCCTTCGCGACAGAGACCTATGCCGATAGTACCGGATACAGGTTTGCCAGCGCTGCGACGCTGCTCTGGTGTCTCGATACCGTGAGCAATTGAATTGCGTAGCATATGCTCCAGGGGTGCAACCATGTTCTCCAGCACCGTGCGGTCGATTTCTGCTTCCGAACCGTCCGACACCAATTCCGTTTGCTTACCCAACTCCTGCGCTGTTTGTCGCACAACCCGACGCAACCGTGGAATGACGGTGCTAAAAGGAACCATGCGGGTTCTCATTAGCCCCTGTTGGACTGTCTTGTTAACCTTTCCTTGCTGATCTAACAGGACATGCATGTCCTGGGTTTGGTCCTCCAGTGTATGGTGGATATTCGTTAAATCGTCCACAACCTCCATGAGTGACCGGGACAGCTGCTGCAACTCGGAAAAACGGTCCAGTTCAAGGGGATCAAAATCCTGGTCGTTAACACTGTCGTCCTCCTCGTAACGGAACAGAATCTGGGCCTCGGTCTCAATTTCAAGCCTACGGAGCTGTTGGCGGAGACGAAAAATCGTTTGTTCAAGTTCATGCAGATTGAAACGTAAGACTCCCACCCCTTGGTCTATTCGTGCTCGGTAGATACTGCTCTCGCCCATCTGGTTGACCAGGCTACTCAACAGCATGGCACTGACTCGAATCGTATCCTCCGGACTTGGCGCCGGAGTTGACTTCGTCTTACCAGTAACCATTGCGGATCGAGGGGATGGAACGGTTGACTCAGGCGCTTGCCGCGATGAGTTATTACCGAGAAGGTTGTTGAATTCAGTAATTAAGTCTGCGGCTGGCGTAATATCGTTACCGCCTTGAGCCTGTCCCATCATACTACTGATACGGTCCAGTGCTCGTTGCAAAATATCTACCACAGCGGGGCCAACCGTGAAGCTGCCATGGGATATGGCATCCAGAAGGGACTCCATGGCATGGGCTAAGTCGCCGATTTGTAGAAAGCCGGTCATGCGCGAGCTACCTTTCAGGGTATGCATTTCCCGGCGCAAATCGTTCAGTAACTCCGTATTGTCTTGTTCGCTATCCCAATTTTGAAGCCTTTCATCACTCGAATTCAGGATTTCAATCGCCTCGGAAAAAAAAACCGTAAGCAGCTCCGAGTCCGGCTCTACAACAGTTTCGTCGGTGGCTTTGACAGAATGGTGCTGTGCTGATTGCTGTATCGTACCCCCATTACCGTCTCCCCCCAACGTTGTTGGTTCAGGTTTGAGCGGCGGCTGCTGTCCGGGTACATCCCGTTGCTGTGCACTCTGTTCGGAGTTTAGAAGCCCTTCGGCGAGAAAGTCCTTGAGATCGTTAATAAGCTCGAGGGCAGGGCTCACAGTAAAACCACTTCGAGCCTTCCCTACCATGTCATTGAGCCCATCAAGGGCACGCTGCAAAATTCCAACTGTATCGGAGGAAACCATTACGTTGTTAGTGGCAACGGTATCAAGCAGCGACTCCATGGCATGCGCTAAGTCGCCGATCTGCATGAAACCGGTCATGCGCGCGCTACCCTTCAGAGTATGCATCTCTCTACGCAGATCACCCAACAGCTCACGATTCCCATGATCTATACTCCAACGGTAGAGGGTGATTTCACTCGAATCCAGGATTTCCGAGGCTTCCTCCAGAAATACCTCTAGCATTTCCCGATCCTGGGCCGTGGGTACGGACACTATATCGACAGGCTCGGGACACGGGATATCGTTGCCCGACACTGGTGGTTTGGGCTCATCCGAGACCTTGGTCCGTGGCCGCTGGAGCATTGCAGAGGTTTCACCACGTAACAACGCCGCGGCGTAATCCGTCAGAACAGCCAGATCAACCTCCCCATCCCGGCTATGCTCCGGACCTCCGTCTACGAGACACTGTAACTCTGCCTGAGCGTTGTCTATTAACCCGACAATAGCCTGAGATGGTGCAAGCTGATCATCCAATACAGCGTTCAATACACTCTCACAGCTCCAGGCGAATTCGGCAATGGTCAATTCCGCCACCATACGCCCGCTTCCCTTGAGAGTATGGAATGAGCGACGTATTGAGGACAAAGCAGACTTATCGCTTAAATTCGCCTGCCACACCGCCAGATTTTCACGTATATTGCCTAGCTCACTTTCTGCCTCTTCGAAGAAAACTTCAACAAACTCAGGATCTATGGAACTGTTTGGAGCATCAACTGACGATTCGGGTTGAGTGCTCGAATTAATCTCCTTAACTCTCTGAGCTAGTTGTCTAAATTCATTCGTGTTAACGGATGGTGGGGGTATAAGGTTGTTGCCTGCAAAATCATCTTCCCCAGCCTCCAAATGCTCGGATGCGGCTTGAGTGTCCCAACCCTCAACCGACGAGTTCTGAGTCTTCTCCGGTAGCAAAACCTCAAACTCAGAATCACAGTGGTTATCCCGAAGTCTTTCATCCCCTGGTGTCACCAAGAACCCCTCCCTAAGCCCACCTCCCTCCAAAATAACTGTGCGAGCATTTGCTTCTGTCTCCTGAGCAGAATTTTCGAACTCATTATGACTACGTCATCATCTGGTCTATTCGCGAGAGTCATGGACAACGTTACAACTATTATCGAAAGCCACCCTCTCTTCACCTCTTGAACCCCTATAGGAGTCATGCCTCAACAACTCAGATGGTTTACCGGAGCGAGGGCTGGACGAGTTTACTCTATGTGATTGCAATGCCAAAAATAGCATGCTCTGCTGAGACTATCAGGCCTTAGCCAGAATCTGATTCGGTAAACGGAAACCAGCCACCGATTGGCGCAATTCTTGGGCAAGCTGATTGAGCTTGCCAATTGAAGAAGCGGTCATCACGCTGCTCTCGGAGGTTTGGCTGGTAATTTCGTTGATGGCCGTCATAGCCGTAGACACGCGTGATGCCATCTGCGTCACCTGCCCAGAGGCCTTCGAGATTTCGTTGATCAACTCAGCAAGCCGAGCTGAAACGGTCTCAATCTCTTCCAGTGCCTCACCCGCTTTCTCAGCCAAACCAGCCCCGTTTACCACCTCTGTAGTACTCTTTTCCATGGAGATAATGGCTTCATTGGTATCAGCCTGAATGGTTTTTACCAGGGTCTCGATTCGCTTTGTGGCATTGCCTGAGCGTTCTGCCAAGCGCTGCACTTCATCGGCAACCACTGCAAAACCACGCCCTGCCTCACCGGCTGCGGATGCTTGTATAGCTGCGTTGAGAGCCAGAATGTTGGTCTGGTCAGCAATATCATTAATTAGCGCAACAATATCGCCAATCTCCTGGGAGCTCTCGCCCAGGCGTTTGATACGTTTAGAGGTCTCCTGAATATGTTCTCGGATGGCATCCATGCCTTGTATGGTGCGCCGCACACGGTCACCACCCTCGTGTGCGATACAAACGGATTTCTCCGCCACTTCGGCGGAGGATGCCGTTTTATCCGAGACATCATCCATGAACTGCGACATTTGCATAACCGTGTTGCTGGAAGATTCGATCTGCCGAGCTTGCACTTCACTTGCTCTCGCTAATCGATCAGCTACACCTCTAGTTTCCTGTGCCGCAGAAGCTACCTGCTCAGAGGTATTGTTGATGGTAGAAACCAAGTCTCGTAACGCCTCAATGGCGTAGTTAACAGAATCAGCGATGGCCCCCGTGATGTCCTCAGTAACACTGGCCTGAACCGTTAGATCACCTTCGGCAAGATCACCCAGTTCATCCAATAAACGCAGGATAGCCTCCTGGTTACGTTGGTTCTGATCTTCGGTCTCCTGCTTACGATGCTCACTTTCGGCTAGCCGTACCCTGGTATCTCTGGTATGTTGCTGGGCCAACCCAAGAAGCAGAACCAACGCCACCGCACCAAAGCCATACGCGAAGCGAATATCGACAGAGATTCCAGGAAGAATTTCATAGGCGCCTAAGTTTGCGGCCGTATAGTGATCCAGTAATGCACTCGTTTTTTCCAACAGCATATCGCCGCTCGCCACAATCGCCTGGGTGGCATTCTGCACCTGAAAAAGTTCGGGAGAGTTTCCCAAGATACGAATGGCTTCATCCTCGATGGATTTGAAAAGCGCCTGCAGTTCGTTAATCTTGGCAACAATCGTTGGTGTGGCTACGGGTTCGACTCCAAGCTTGGTATCGCCCTTTAACATACCATCCAGGATACGCCCGAACAACGCTATATCCCGGCCAAAACGATCGGCTGCCGTGGCAGCATTACCCCCCCCTCCAAGCATACGACTAAGATTGCTCTCCATGCGCTGACCAAGCATCAGCTGACGAGATGCGAAATAGACTTGTCTGGAATTTGCCCCACTACCTACAATTCCATCGGCAACTTCATCCGAGAGTATTAACAACTGCGGAATCAGCCCCTCGAACAAGGGCACAAAATCACTTATCGAGAGAACAGCTTCCTGCCCCGCAAGAATCACCCCGACTTTGGACCTGAGCAGAGACCATTGACCTGCAACATCATTAACATAGGGCATCATAGTGGCCGTGGAACCGGGAAGCCCCTTTGGCATATCACCATTTTCCTGAATACTCAAAATCGCGTCAAAACGGTCGCGGATTTCCCGTAGTCGCTTGAAGGCTTCCTCACTACCCTGAGAGGCTTCAAACGCTTGAGTAACCACACTTCGAGACAACAACCGCTGCTCTGCTGTAAAGGCCAGGTAGGCTTTGTCAATTCGGTCTTGATAATCCACCAGCCATAACGTACCACCCATCATCACGATCGCGAATACCAGCAACACAATGAGGACACGCTTTGAAGACGCGCCCTGCTGCCCCGTGGATTCCTTACGAGTTTTGATCATGCTCAGTTATCTCCCCAAACCACTCTCTGCCCCAGTTCCCTTCAGAGCTCCAGAGCCAGGTATTTTGAAATAATCAACTCGGCTTGCCCAGAAATTTAAAGCTGCTCTGCAATTTCTCGACACTGAATACTAACCACTCTTTCCCTTCGCTGCGAAAAGCCCCAACAAGATATGACCGGATACTACTGTCAATTCCCGTCAGAGCCGGCAGCTCGCTCTCCGACTGAAAGTGCCGCATACCAATTATCTCATCCACCAGCAGACCATAACTCCACTCGCCGAAACGGAATATGACCACCCGGGTACCCGCCGTTAGTTCCGTTGGCGCACTACCCAAAAATTGGTTCAAATCAATGATCGCCGTGATAGTACCCCGCAGATTCGCAATACCCAGCAACCAAGGCTTCACACCAGGCACCCGGGTAATACGCGGCACCGAAATAATCTCAGTCAAGTCATCAAGACATAACATCAGATGCCAAGGTCCCAGACGCAGTGCCAATTTTCCTTCAACGTTCGGCGAGTGATCATGATCCGATAGCTCGAACAAAACCCGTTCGCGACTACGCTTTTCAATCTCTATCAGTTGTTCAAAGGGATGCAAAGAAGTCTCACTCCTAGCCTGGTGTACTTTCCGAATTTGGATGCTTTTACCTGAAGGAAAAGTAATCAAGTTAACCGTATAACGGGCAGGGTTCTCATAGAAACCCGTATTTTCGAAAAAGGTGTAATAAAATTCTGATATGCCTCAATTTCTTGCTTCCATGCGTGAAAAATACAGCATAACTTTCCCTATGACGAATTGCTCAAAAATACATGCCCTTTACGTCCATTCTTGCCACGCTTAGGCCGGGAAGAATCTTCATTTCAGGCACGGCAAACAAACAAGCATAATTCATACCAATACTCTTACTAAGAATACACATCTAAAAAACGGATAGCATTTTCACTGCGGCTGAACCGAGCAGCTTATCGAGCTCCTTGAGTTGCAGAGATTTTGATAGAAAAGGCATTTTCAGAAAAACCATTTATAATATTTTAGGTGTAGTCTTGGTTTTTGCGATGCCGCTTAGCACATGTTCTAGTGATGGAAGCCTGATTCTTATGACCATTCGAATGGGCGTTGTAATGGACCCTGTCGCCACAATCAAAATAAAGAAGGATACAACCTTCGCTATGCTGATAGCTGCTCAGACCTGTGGCCGGAAGCTCCATTACTTCGAGCAAACTTTAGACGGTATGGGAGGAACTGGTGTGTTCCGGCTCCGTCAGAATGACCATAATGTTAATGTTATTCTGGAAATGCTGACAGCCAATGCCAACCATACGGTAATGGCGCAGCGCTTCACCTGCAAAATTACTGCGGGTGACAAGCGGACCCTGCTTATTGATGGCGAACCCGTACCTTTTGCGCTGGCACGTATTCTCGCAAAGGGTGAAACTCGTGCGAATTTGGCTGCGGGTGGCTGCGGAATAGGTGTAGAGTTAAAAGAAAGAGACCGATGGATTTGTAGTGTAGTCGCCCTTACACTACGCGAAATGGGGCTAGTATTCGTTGGTCTGGATGTAATCGGTGATTACCTGACTGAGATAGATGTCACAAACCCGACCTGTGTGAGGGAACTGGATGCCCAATTTGGGCTCGATATCGGCACTGATCTCATGAACGCGATCGAGATGCGGCTGCGATGAAATGGAACACCACAAATTTAAATACCTTCGACGACAATGAGACGAAGAACATCATTGCTGCATTGGTGACGGCTCTGGCAGTGCACATCGCTATCATCACAAGTATTGACTTCACAGATTTTACTGACCCACCCCTGCCATCACAACACAGTCTAAACATCAGCTTGATTGCTCAGCTAGGTGGCGAACCCCAGGATCACGAAACTACTATAGGCAGGCCGTCACTGCCGACAGAACCTCCACTCAGTACCGACGCCCAAGACGAACCTGCTTTGCTAGAGCCGCTCCCCAGCCATAGTCAAATGTCCCCCTCTCCCAGCCGCTCTGAACCCATGGGAATCGGAACATCCTCCACCGAACCGATCACTGCCGAGCTGAAGACTGCAGAACCATTGGCATCGATATTCACTGGACCGGCATCTACCGGCAGCGAGTCCGACTCAGCTTCAGCTTCAGGTGACATTGCCACTGCATCCGACCCAGCCTCATATGAATCATCCCCTACGGCAGAGAGTACTCCACTGAGAAGTGAACCCATAACTGATTTTCAACCCAAGCCGGGTGAACCGAGACAATCATCGCCTGGCCGAGGATTTGAACAGATTGATCAAACATTACCAAGCGTGGCCGATTTGCTGACGAGTGGCCTTCAGATCGCACGTATTCAGGGGAAGTCCAGCCCCCAGGCTAGTAATGCTCGAGAACGTTTTTTTAACCCAAAGTCCATGACTACCGCGGAAAAATTTTATATTCAGGCCTGGGTACGCAAGGTGGAGCAAGTAGGCACCCTGAATTTCCCGGAGGAGGCTCGACGCCGCAATATAACTGGCAAACTGACGCTGGACGTCGCCTTACGTGCAGATGGCTCAGTCCACGGTATCAAACTATTACGCTCTTCCAACCACGAAATACTCGACAAAGCTGCCGTGGAGATTGTTAAACTTGCAGCACCTTACGCACCCTTTCCAGCAGAGCTGAAGAGGCATTATGATATTTTACACATCCGCCGCACGTGGCAGTTTTTGCAGGGCAACCGGCTGCTGGGCAAATGAGCGAGTGGGCTGGACCAGCATAACGCAGTAGTGACTCGCGAGAATGTTCTTAATTATGAATGAATCAACTTTTCTTACCAATCACTTCTTGATTGCTATGCCCGCTTTGGCAGACCCCAATTTCTTTCAGACTGTCACTTATATTTGCGAGCATAATGATGCCGGTGCCCTGGGCATTGTCATCAATCGCCCTCTTCAGCTGGAACTGGGCGAACTTTTCCGGCATTTGAATATTGTTGAAGAACGTCCCGGAACAACAAAGATTCCTGTATTTTCGGGTGGTCCAGTTCAGCAAGAACAGGGGTTCGTCATGCACACACCTCTGGGCCAATGGGATTCCACCCTGCGGGTTACAGACGCGCTTGGTATCACAACATCCAAGGATATACTGCAGGCTCTTGCTCGGAACGAAGGTCCCAGACAAATTTTCATAGCCCTGGGCTACGCAGGCTGGGGCCCTGGCCAGCTTGAGAGGGAAATGGGAGAAAATGCCTGGCTATCTGGCCCTGCAGACCCTGATGTTGTTTTCCGGGTACCCGTTGAAAAGCGTTGGTCAGCAGCCGCGGCGCTATTAGGAATAGATTTGAGCTTATTGTCGGCCGATGCAGGCCATGCCTAAGCGATGCCAACAGCAACAAACGCCATCATCCCGGGCACGGTTTTGGGCTTCGATTTCGGGCATCGACGTATCGGTGTAGCGATAGGCCAACAGCTTACCTCCACGGTTCGCCCCCTGATTACGTTAACCGCGCGAGCGCAGCGCCCGGATTGGCAGGCCATCGACGCCGTTATTACAGAGTGGCAACCGAATCTACTCGTAGTTGGCTTGCCTCGCCACGCCGACGGCAGCCCTAACATTGTTACTAGGGCTGCACTGAGATTCAGCCATCAGTTGCAAAATCGTTACGGGCTACCTACCGATACCATTGATGAACATCTGTCTTCCCATGCGGCTGAGGCGTTGATCAGAGCCCATCCACAAAAGCGAAAACGCGTACCAAGGACGGCTATCGACAGCATGGCAGCCGCCCTTATCCTGGAAAGCTGGTTTGCACAACGGAGAATAAACCCAAGTGCAGGACATTGAGACGTTACTCCATAACATGGTGACAGATCTTCGAAAATTGTTATCGGAGAGGCAAGTCCCCGAACCAGCGCTGGTGGGCGTGCACACGGGCGGCGTGTGGATTGCAAAACGGCTGCACGAACTTCTGAGCGTTGAAACGCCACTGGGAAGTCTTGATATTTCTTTCTACCGAGACGACTTCAGCCGCATCGGCATGCACCCTCGGGTGAGGCCATCAGAACTGCCTTTTGATGTGGATCAGCGGCACATCATACTAGTGGACGATGTGCTCTACACCGGACGCACCGTACGCGCTGCGTTGGATGAGATCTTCGACTACGGTCGTCCCGATTCAGTGCTGCTCGCAACATTAGTGGACCGGGGAGGCCGAGAGCTCCCCATCGAGCCGAACGTTGTCGGCATCCGCGTTGAGCTGGAGGTGGAGGAAAACATCAAACTCACCGGACCAAATCCACTCCGATTGGTACTGCAGAAACCACAATGACGCTCGGAAACAACATCCAGCTCGATAAGCATGACCGTTTGATCCACTTTTTGACCATTGAAGGACTTGAGCCCCATCATCTCACTGAAATACTCACTACCGCTGAATCTCTCATAGGGGTAGCCGAGCGGCGCGTAAAAAAGCTACCCACACTGCACGGTAAAACAATCGTTAACATGTTCTTCGAGGCTAGCACCCGAACCCGGACCACATTCGAACTCGCAGCGAAACGCCTGTCTGCGGATGTGCTCAATGTAGACATCAGCACGTCTTCCACTACCAAAGGTGAAACGCTGCTGGATACGCTGCGTAACATCGAGGCTATGCAATGCGATATGTTCGTCGTACGCCATCCCCAGAGCGGTACAGCCGAATTCATCGCCCGCCATGTACAACCCCACATCGCGGTATTGAACGCTGGTGACGGTCGCCATGCTCATCCAACCCAAGCGATGTTGGACATGTTCACCATACGCCGCCACAAGGCAGATTTTCCAAATCTTTGTGTCGCAATCGTTGGCGATATTCTGCACTCGCGGGTGGCTCGCTCCCAAATCCATGCACTTAACATTCTAGGTACTGGCGAAGTCCGCGTTATTGCCCCAAAAACTCTGTTACCCACCTACGTGGAGAAACTTGGTGTACACGTTTTTTTTGACCTTCAGCAAGGGCTCAAAGGTGTTGATGCCATCATCATGTTGCGGTTGCAACGGGAGCGTATGCAAGGCGCGTTTTTACCCAGCGAGCAAGAGTATTATCAGCAATATGGCCTTACCCAGGAAAGGTTGGCACTAGCCAAGCAGGATGTGCTCGTCATGCATCCTGGCCCCATCAACCGAGGCGTGGAGATCGAATCCGCCGTGGCTGATGGCCCTCGTTCGGTCATCATGGAGCAAGTTACCAACGGTATCGCCGTACGCATGGCAGTCATGTCCATCACGCTTGGATCTCATACCAATTCGCTCGAGGAGCAGCGTTAATGCGTAT
>JAAUXT010104860.1_pt1 | contig 13818 bp, 11 predicted proteins | sample 7278171 | NCBI WGS metagenome assembly JAAUXT01 (sample SAMN14350112, study PRJNA611818) | marine sediment metagenome | isolation source: surface marine sediment (1.8m) | place: French Polynesia: Moorea | collected 2018-08 | reverse complement strand
CTGGCCATTTTTCCCAAAGTGGGTCCAACCCCCCCCCCTGAACTTGAAGGTGTTTATGAACTGCGAACGTTTGTATGGACCACACGCTTTTTATGCGTAGCATTCTTGTTGTGGGGTGAGGACCCAACGATGAGGGCTCGTACAACAGGTTTGTGACCTCAAAGTTTGACAAAATTACCGTTGTGATGTCGGCTGAGCCCGGGCTCTCCAACCCTCCACACTGGTCATTCCTGACCAGCGCCGCCCGCCGGTCTGTCACACAAAGCGCAATGCAAGTCTGCGAGGCGACGTACATCGTGCTCGACCGCCCACAACAAGATGTTCGGAGCGGACGACAGATTGTCGCGGATTTCTTCACACGCATAACACGAGTGTGATGGCGCTGTGTGCGCAGTGGACACGACACGCGCGACGCGAAGTGAACGATCCTGCGTTTGGTCTCCGGCACTTTTTACCAGTTTTGTTCTTGTGGCGCCAGTCATCATGAGACATCAGGGTTCACACTGCGTGCATGTATCATGTCTCCGCCACACCGGCCGTGACCTCAGTGGAAATTTTGGGCGTATTCAGTAAAACATTTTGTGCTGAAACCCTTCTTTGGGGACAGACTTTTAACAAATGTAGCATTGCCAACAAGGGTGGGTCCGCAGAAAACTGAAAGCACGAAGACCAAAACGTGAAGAAATGTTTTCCCCGCACGAGAACAAACGCAGAAAAAAGCTAACTGCGCTGAGTTGTCACGCAAAGTTTGATCTGATAAAAACGCTGAAATTATTCCGAGGGGTGTTACCGGTATGGGGCTCCAAACAACTGTCTCAATTATCTCCATAAAACTTAGGTGCTGGATGAATCGATCGGAGTTTCCCTTCCAGGGTGGGGACGATTCCGTGCAGGGAAAGTTCAAGGGAGATGCAATCGCCCCACCTCATTATTTGCACACTCTGTTGCCAGTTGCTTCTGTTTTTTGAAGAAACGTAATTTCAAGTTAAAATTTGATCAAATGGGCGCTTGAGCTGGAAATTGTCCACGATTATCAGTGGTGATAAGTTCGCAACGCGGGGTGCCATTACAAACCACTTTGAAGCAATCTGTTGGGGTTTGAAATTGGTTGTATTGGTAGATTGATGCCAGCATGGTGTTTTTTCCCAAGGCTTCTGGTTTTCTGCGGTGGACAATTTCCTTTTGGAGCGCGTGTGTTGCGCGCGGTTGTTGGCGACACTGACAGCGCCGTGATAGAGATTGGAGTTGAGGTGAGGACTGCGCCTCGCTCGAGGCGGATCGCAGATTGCCATCAGTTACATGTTTGCGGGCGTGTTTGCGTGGACAGCTGAGGCAACACGGCTGACGATAAACAAGCCATTATGACACCACCGGGCAGGCGCAAGTTCCCTTTTTTGGTGGATAAGTGGGTGAAGAAAAAAGTTGAAAGAACTGAATGAATGGCAGACACACACGGAAGGGGTTTGTTTGAGTAGCCATCTTTGTTCACTTTCTGTGTGGCGTCTCGACTTTTTTGCCGAGTATCTATTGGTTCTGTGAGGAAATGCACAGTGTGACAGCTCGACAGTGATGGTCGTGTTCACGTCCATCTGTTGAGCACAGATGGACAGCTACTTGAGTTGCGCAACAGACTCTCGAGCGATTAGAAACGGACGACCTCTGCCACACGATGGTGGCGCCAGACGATGGTACGTCACACGACGCTGCGCCTTGTGGCGCGACGTTCGCCTCGCAGCGGAAGAGTCGGAAGAGGCGCGGACCACTCGCGCTGATCATTGCACCTAATTTACAAAACTTCCATCGTGAATTGAAAACTTTCATTGCACAGCGTCATGTTGTATTGTGTGTAAAATGGCTACTTTGCACGGAAATCGCTGGCGTGTCCACGACGATGATGACGGAAATTCACGTTGAACACGAGGTTTACATCGCATTGTGAGGAGCCACAGCCTGCTGCTGCTGCTGCTGCTGTAACCGCTTTGTTTAACGCGTTTCAATTATTTTATTGCGTTCAACGCACAAAGGGGCCGGGCAGGTGCGCGGCTCGTCATCACACATCATTGTGTCTCCCTAAGAGGCGGAGAAAACCCCATCAATTGCGAGGAACTGTTCAGTGTCCAGGACTTCTGTCCGCAGTGCTGTTGTGATGTCAGCTGGACCACACCACTGACTTTTGAAACTCGCGCAGACAATCGAGAACTCTCAGCAGCCAAATTTGCACCAAGGGTCGCAGTGCTGAGTGTAACTGAATATGTCTGTGTGGACTATTTACTATCCGACTTGTGTATCGTTTATCCGCTGTGACAAGGGACGTTATCAGTGGTACATCTGACCCAGCTTTTGTGGAGAGGCGGCCTTTGCGCTGTATGGAAATGATTGCCTTTCACCACCCAATACACAATTGAGACGGATCGGTCTGCCTTTAATTGTTCGTGAAGCGAATTTCCCTCAGCAGCTGCCAGTCTCAAGGTAAGTGATGATTTTGATTAAAACCAGGACCACTTCGTTTCGACGTCATGGCAAGATTCCTGCATGCAAAGTGTTTGCAAGTCGGTTCTTGTTGAGCAAAGGTGCTCGCTCAAGCTTGGGGGGGGGGGCAGAAAGAAAGCAGAAATGAAACCTGCAGCTCCGTACTTTTCCGACGGAAGGTCTGTCCAGGAAACTTGGGCAGACTGTACCTGAATTTCAGAGCATTTGCGTGTCTTCAAAAATCTTCCGGGAACATTTCGTTGCTTCAGACAATTTGTTGGGTTTTTCCCCGTTTTGTTTTGTGTCAAACAAGGAGTTTCATGTTCAGTGTCTTTGACCACTGTTTGTCGCTCTTTTTTGCAACACAGACAATTGTTCCAAATGTTGTTTACATGTCCCCAATAGGCACATCAGTTTTCCAGAACCACCATCAGTCAAACATCACCAGAGCAACGTGGCTCTTTTGGTCACATTCTGGTCTGGAATGGAGACGAGGTTTTGATGAAAGGCGTCAGTCACCAAAGTGGATTCCTCCCTCCACAGACAGACGGTAGGATGGTCCGCAATCCGGTCGGTCGTGGCACTGAATCCGGAATGCGTCCGCTGACGCGACGGTTTACACGGTTTGGGAGGCTCCGGGTGCGGTGTTTACCCAGAGACCCGGACGGAATGGCTCGATCACCGAGTCCGACTGATAACGAACAGGATTGTAATGGAATCCTCTTCCGTCGTGAATTCGAACACCTCAGCGACTGGTTCGTTTCTTTGGCTCTTGTGTCTGCAGTTAGTGGGTTGGGTATGTTGCCTTGAAGCAGGTGCAGAAAGAAACTTTCGGGTTCAGAATCTGTGCCTTGTGCATGAAAGTTTAATGAGTGCGGCAATGGACGGGAACATAACTCATTGTCACCACCTCGTTGCAATGTCCAGCCTCAAATTTTCCATGTTTCCTTGATTTGGCGTTTTGTGATGAGTTGAAGACGGACAGCATTGTGAGAATTCAGGGGAGTTGTTTGCTGTCAATGAAATTGTCAGCGAGGACCCTGCATTGTGAGGACGGGACAAGGCGAGCAGTTTCCCTGATGAAGAAGTTCGCGTCGGGACTGTACTCAATTCGCGCGGCAGGCCAATTGAGTCTGCTTGAAATGATTGGTGCCTTGTTGGGCTGTGGATTGTGAGAATAGCTGTGAAAAGTGGAGGCTTTGTCGTGAATGCTTCATTACTTCCCGCACGCACCTTCTGAGAAACATATTTCAAGTCCAGACGAACGAGTGTCTTGTGCCAAATGCCACTGAAGAGGTAGAATGTTGATAAACGGTTGTTTGCTTCGGGAGGGCTGAGAATTGGCACAAAGGCCCCTGCGCTGGGCGAGTGTGGGAACGGCGGAGTTTCATTTGCTCATTTGTGCAATTGGACGAAATCAAACTGCCTCCGAAGTGAAGACAAGCCCGGAAAGCAAAGACAAACAGCACCGCCCAAATAACTGTCAAACAATCCCGACAAACAGTCAAAGACATGACGACCGTTGCTCTCTTTTGTTCTGCAAAGCAAAAATTCAGCTGTTTAGTCCTTGGAACCTGAGACAAGAAGTTGGTTGCTTTCAGGCGAGAAACAAAAACGTTTGACAACTTGACGAGGGTTTTCTCTACTTGTAAACCACAAAACATCATCTCCCTTTGAACACGCAAGTGACAGGAAGACACCTGCTCCCAGTGTGGGACCTGGGGCTCGTTCAGACAGATTTGTCATCAACAGACTAAAACTTGTCTGTTGTGACGATTTGGCGCGCGTCACAGTTACGCTTTGAAACCGTCATCCCAGAAATTCACTCCCATGTCGACAGCACTTCACCCAGGGAACCACGACGTGCCCGAAAACGTCTGCCCCTCAAGAACGTCAGGAGCAAGTGAAAAAATGAAAAAGTGCAAATCTGTCTTTCATAGGTTGTGACAAATATTTGTCAAATTGGGTTGCCGTGGTAACGGGCGTTCTTTCAGCTGAGTGCTGTTTAGCGCGGTTTCTTGAGACCTCCCTCGAGACAGCTGGAGGTGGGTCGTTCCGAGTCGTCGATATGTCCTGGGAAAACCGCACCGGTTGTGTCTGATTATATTGTTGTGGTGAGATTCAGGGGAGCAACAAGACAGGCTGGTTCAGCAGTGTTGGTCTGAAAGGAGAAAAGCGTTCGGGACAACAGTTTCGCGTGAGAATTAATTGACACGTTCTTCAGCGTCGACGTGAATCGGGTACAAAACCAGAGAGAGGCTGCAGATCCCCCAGTTTAGTCAGTTTGCAATCATTTCCTTCGTGGATTGGTGTGCAAATGAGTTTCCTTTTACAAATACATGACTCACTGAAATCCGCGTTTTGTGGTTATCTGGGGAACGCGCTCGTGTTAGTCACACAGGTACAGCTATGGTAATCAGCTGGGAAATTTGGCTCGTAACTTTTGCTGCTGAAAGCTGGTTCGCCTGCGTTTTCCCCATTCGGTGATATCAATTGGTGCCTGTGCACCTGTGCCGTGCGGTCAGTTCCGTGTGGAGAATACAGCAACGTTAAACGTCATTGACGTAGTTGTCTCGTGTCTGGACGTGGCCCTGTGGACACTCGTGTTTTATGAAAAAGAACAAAACCATGAATTGCTTGTGATGCCGGCAGTGTACAACAACCCAATGCAAATATTGATGAATTTTGATGCGCGCAGTGCGCGGTTATTGTCATAACCTGTGCGAACGGAAGGAAACATGTCTGTCATTTTTGTGGATGTAGCTACTCATTATGAGGCATTATGTTGAATATTTGTGTGGACAATGAAGTATTGTGCCTGAGGGAGGTGTTCTCAGGACGAGATCTGTGTGCGCCTAATTCATCACTGAGGGAGCACAATGCACACACATTGTTATTTTGTGGATACGTCAAAGGAAGCAGAGGGGTGTTCGGATAATCACATCTCAATGGGAGTATTTGTGCGAACACAAAAAGCAAACATACTGCGAGCCCGACTTGCACAAGTTTGTTTCCCACAGTACATGATGCACAACTCGTAGTATCTCAGATTGACATCAAAGGAGAATGTTTGCGCATGTGCTGATCACAGGCTTCGATTAGACGCTCAATAGCACCGCATTACTGTGAGACTGAGACGCTTTTGGAGTCCCCCGATGCTGATGCTGTGTTGTGGGATTTGTGCGCTGTGAGCCCCAGTATAATCCCCCTGTTGTGGGTGGGTGGTATCACCTGCGGGAACAGCCAGGGACACTGACACACATGTCAACAGATGCTGAGCGCACCACATCACATTGTTGTTCTGCAGCAGGAAACGGACTTTTTTGGGCCAAGCCAGAAAGACCCATCTCACAATCATAAGCACTCGTTGAATTTGAAAGAAAGATGGCGTTTTCGTTGCGGCGTCCCTGGGTGTAAAAAGAGAAGTTGTCGCTGACGCTTTTTGAAGCATCGCGCAGTGAGTGACGATGGAAAAATCCTCGAGTCATAAGCGGCAACGCGCGCGACTCCACGTGTTGATATCTGCGAATCGTGGTGTCCTTATCAGGGTGGGTATCACTGACTCAGATCTGATACTCCGTCACATAACGCGCTGCAGTGCTTTTGTGAACACCATAACTGAGACCAGTGAACATTATCCTTTGGTGGACTGGAGACACTGTTGGACGTGTGTGTCCCATGACAGAGCGAGCCTGATCCATCCATGGCTGAAGGAATCAATTTGACCGTCACACGACGCATGAATCAGCATTGTTTTCCGTCGGCGGCTGACGTGCCACACTGCAAACAGCGATCCGCTGACAATAACATTTCAGTTGATCGATCCCAGCGTTTTGTTATTGATGCTCGAGGAAAGTCAATAACGGAGCGGGACAGACACGAGGAGAAACCCGCTGGGAGAATCTGGATATTTACACAGCAGAGACTTGAGTGAGGACGAAGAAGAAGAAACATGACGTCTCTAGCGTACGCTTCAACGGTCAGTTCTGATTTCTTCCAGAGCTTCTTCAGCAAAAGGGTCATCAAATCCAACTTGAAGCGAACGAAAAGCGTCACCAAGCTGGATCGACGGAAGCCTGTCGCCAATGAACTCGAAGGGTACGTATCTCACTGTGTTCTTTTGCCATACAAGACTAAAAACAAACACAAAGCACCAATTCATGTAAAGCATGTTTTGCCAGTAGATTTGATGACAGTTCGACGAAATATCAGTGAAATGTAGTTGCGTAGACAATCAAGCATGTACAAAGAAAAAATAGTTCGTGGTGCAAACAATGACAAGAATCTGTCCGAGAACTTTTCATTCATGACTTAACGTTTGTACTCGCGGTGTCACGTGCGTTGCTCATTGACTCATTCTGTTCTGAATTACCTGCTAAAAGTTCCCACCTTCTGTCTCAACCTTTTCCCTTCCCTGCCTCCCCCTCCCTCAATTGTCACTGACGTTTTACCGTGCTGCTGCTGCTGCTATGTGGCGAGAGACTAACAACAAGAACCTGTCGAGAGAAATGCATTTTCAAAATTGCATGGGGCGAACTAAAAACTGCAAACCAGCAGCTAGAATCTAGCAGTTTGCGAAGTTTTTGCCAGAGATTACTAAATTTTACTTTTGCTTTGTGGCTTATTCAGTTTTGACTGGTAAGTGACTTTTCTTGCTGCCCCTGGAAAAATTGTACACAGTGTGCAGTCAACACCTTTTGTATCATACATCCAGTTTGACTTGTGTGGTTTGAAAAGCAGTTACCTTTGTGCATATGAGACTGTTCCGGGAAAGTCTTTTGCATCCGGTGATGTCATTCTTCTCTTTTGGCTTGTATGTGATTGGCATCTTCTGTGACGCGTACCGTGTATCTCAAAGTTTTTGCGCTTTGGTTGATCTAGGCGGCGGGATCTTTGGCTTCATTTGCTTGTCTCTCCATCTCCTTCCCCACCCCCACCCTCCCCGAGCCCCCAATCATCATCATTTTCCCTTGTTCTTATCGGGTCCTTTGTTTTGCATGATGCAGCGGCCCCAAAGTAGTGAGTTCTTTGAAGCGAACGATGAGTTTAGGCCGTTTGGCACGAAGATGGAATCCGAAAGAGCGATCCTACAAAGATGAGTTCGGCTCAAACCCAAGCTTACAAAACGAACGACTACGGTGAGTATTACTTCTCCCTCGAGTAAAACAAAGGGCTTCACAGTTCTGTTGTTAGTTTCGGTGCCTGAGTGCTCGTAGAACTCCAGCTCTAATACGGGAATGTGTAGAAATATTTCAGGGCGAACATTTCTTCATTCATACGGATGAAAAGCACTGCACATGTTTTGTCTCTGGTTCGTTGTGACATTATATGAAATGTAGATAGATGGATAGATCAATGCTTTTGGACTGTACAAAGTTCCTCACACTGACCAGGGAATTGGTGTTGTCTTTTCCTGTCAAGACACTGTTTTCCAACTCACAAATTTCTGAGATCCACCTTCAAAGGAAACGAGTATTTGTCGCTGGAGAAACCTTCTCACTTGTTGGCTTCGTGTCTAGTTTTGGTGCTGGGGCGTTTTCAGTTTTATTTTTAACCCAGTGTTCAGTTTTGTTGTGACGTTCGCAGACGAGTTGACCAGGATACGCTGATTTCCTTTGGGGTTTCACTGCAGTCGGAAACAGCTTGAGCAGCGACCACGTGCTCGACCACGTGATCCGAGGGAGCGGCGCCTCTATCATTACAATCTAATTAATTTGCCAATTACGGGTCGCATGTTCAAAGCGCCCATATTTGTCACCATCCGCCGCCACGTTTTGTCAGCTTCAACTCTATACCGTTTCAGTTAATCAGGAACAATTATAGATCAATATCTGTGGGTTCCTGGACATGTTTGCGTGAAGTTGGGGGGGGGGAATCAATTGGTCGATCACTTCTATTGTTCCCAGGGACGATATCGTATTGGACGTGGGAACTCGGTCCGACCATATGGCACACCCCCAAACACGACGAAATCACAACACAAACGACACTCGTTTCGACTGATACTGTCTCGTAAATTGTAGCGTCGCTCGTTTGTACCAAGAGGCGTTTGAAACGCGGCCTGGTGTTTGAGCAATAAAAGCGCGGTGTGGGTGACGACCTTCCGTCTTCTGAACAGCGCCATGTTGCGTCATGACAACACGAGAGTCATTCTGGAGATGCATTACAGGAAACAGGGATTACTCTGCAGGTGACAAATGTTCTCGTTACGTAAAGGAGGCTTATCCGGGGGGTCCGCAGTCAGTGATTCACACGGTACAGTGCGAAACGCAGCAACACACAGAGCAATTTGAAAGGTTGAACGATGGAAGGGAATCGCTGTTTTGTGGTTGGCAGCTTTTGCTCCGAAATAGCCCCAAACTGTTGATTCCTAGAGGCCCATTGATTTTTCCATTGTAAGGACGTGTAGAGTAACAATTGATATCTGATAGGCCCGGGGCGAGTGCGGGTTTAGGGTTGTTTAGTGTCTCGGCCGCCGCGCCGTGTCCCCGAGGCCCCGGCTCGTTAGGTCTTCCTGCAAGCTGCTTGGGTCTCAGTCAATAGTGGAGCGGGAGGAGGGAGAGAGGAGCCGGGCGGGACGGGACGCGCCGGAACCGCAGTCCAGTCAGAGGCGACGCCGACAACTGTCAAGTCGGACAGACAGACAGGCGTCTCAGGCCAAACAGGGTTTTGCGAGGATTTCTTTCTCTCGTTGTGCTGTAGGCAGGATCCGTGGTAGGTGGAGGGAAATAACCTGTGTGTTGGGCCAGTCGATGTATATTACAATTGTGTTTTTTTTTTTTTTTTGTTCCGTTGGAATTTGAACTCTTTGAACTGAGTCAAACTGTGTGGTGGCATGTGATGTTGGATCAACAGTCTAATTGTGGAAATGGGGAATTGAAAGCATTTTATTGATGCATGAAAACGTGTTTTTGAAAGTTCTTTGATCACAGAGTAATTTTCATTGTTGCGCAATTTCAGTTCATTTTGCACTTCTTTAGCTCTAGTTTTGCAACAAAGTCACTTGTTTCACGCCGGGACGACGCGATGCGATGCGTCCTCGCTTCAGTTCACGTTGATGACGTCATGACGTCACGTGTTGCAGGGCGGCGCTCACGACACGCATGCGCACGTCGCGCTCGCACGAATCGCTGCTCGTCACGTCGTCCGCCATGCACGCCATCGACCTGTCCGCCGCTGACGTGGAGATCAAGCCTCTGCACAGCAGTATCCTCGGGCAGGACCACTGCTTCCAGGTGTCGACCAGCAACGGGTCCAAGTACTACTCGTGCCGCACGGCTCAGGAGCGGCAGAAGTGGATCCAGTGGTCAGTATCATTCCCTTGTTGTCCGAAAGGTCTTTGTGTTCCAAGCTGCTGCAGAGGCCCAGAGAACCAGGAAACCGTGGTGATGTCCGCGTCTCTGGGTCAGGGAAGTCTGATTGGTTGGCGCCTGATCAGTCCTGGAAGTGTGTGGGAGAGAGCCACCTCGAACGGAAAATCTTCGTTGAATATCACGTGGAATATCAAAGTTGGGAATCGTCAGTCAAGTGCACTACACACAAGTCAGAAGATTTACTGTCGTGGCACACCTAAACGAACGCAAAGAAACTTCTTTTGATTCAAGGGTCACTGTACATGAATAAGTAACAGTACGTGGGGCTCCGAAGAGAAAGAATCCCAGGGTAACTTCTGTGAAACGGAGGCGTGAATCATTGTGTGTCGTCTCAGCGGGAAGCGAGAAAAACGGCGTTTGTGGAGGCGCGGCGCACAAAGCGACCCTCCCGCAAGTTCCACCTGACACTCTTATTTGTGAACGGATGAGCGACTTATTAATGTGAACCCACAATAGAAGTGTCAGTGCGACGCGTATTATTATCGAGAATAAACCATTGAACAAAGTGACCGTAAGCAAAGAGGCGGGGTCCCGTGCAACACGCTTGCACCAGCATTGAATGGGCAGCGAGCGAACCTGTCAAATTTGTAAGATAAATGAAGGAAAAAGGCTCGTAAAGGAGTTTTTATTGCCTTTTTCTTGGTATGGGCCTGACCTTAGACGCATGGAGAGGTTGAGGGCAGGGACTGTGCAGGTTGTTAGGGTTTGAATACCATTAACCCCTGGTTAACTGGTGTTGCTTCTTCGCTTTGTCATGGCTGTGCAACGTAGGAGTCTGGACTCGTGAACGGAGCTGTGTGGCCTGCTATCAGTGAGGCTGCAATGGCTGCGTCTTATCGTTAGTCGTCCTTTGATCAAAGCAAACATCCCCGCCGGTACACAGGCATTGATTTCAACTGAATGCCTGCTCAAATCCTCGGTATTGAATGGTCAGAGTGAGGCGTCCACTGAGAGACGCAAATCACAGTGTACCCGTCGCACCGCGGGCGCGCGCGGGGGGTGATGGGAAGACGCGCAGCGCCTTCCGCGCCTGAACCAATATTTGTGCGCCTCTCTGATGGAATGTGCAGAAAATATCATCTATCCACGGAGCGAGAGGAATCATCTGTGCACACAAAGCGGGGATAACTCAAATAAGCTGAGAGAGAGGCCCGCGTTTCGAGTGGTGCGCAGAAGATCCCTTGGGAATAGAGAGGAAAGGAATGCTTCCGCTGATACCGTAGAAAGGTCCCATTGGTGGTGCGGTGAAACAAATTCTGAAATTGCCAATGTGTTCGGCTGAGTGCGTTGCGAAGGGGGTAATAACGCGGATGGAAAGGACGCGCACATGCCATTGGAAGACTCGAGGAAAGGACGCACGAAATTAAAAAGCGTGGAGAAGGTTCTGACCTCGGCTGATTCGATTGTTCAGTCCTCAATCTTCTCTTGGAGCTTTGCACTGACAACAAACCTGAGGAGGAAGGCTGTTTCCGCCCGGTGAAAGTGGGAAATTTGCCCCGTGGCCGTCGGGCGGCGGCGTCGCTTCAACAACTCGTGTTCGCACCTGGATATTGCATGATGCGCGGACAACACGGCGCACGAGAGCAGAACCAGCCAGGCGGGATGCATGGGATGCGCGCCCCGCGAAAATGGGTCTCAAGGTCTTGGGAAAAGTCACCGCACTCGATAATGTGGGAAGCTCTTTGCTAGGAGAAAGTAAAAGATAAAGCCTACTTGTGCATTCACTTTGTGCTGTGCAGTGCAGAAGGCGAGGAGTGCTGGTACTTTGCATTCGCGTCCATGTTTTCAATAAGGACTGACTCTGGATGATAAGCATCTGGCCGAGCTGTAGGCAGGAATTAGACGGGAATCAATTGCTCCTTTCCTGCGCCATTCATCTCTCGGCTCCGGGAGCCTCCTCAGATGACGGGACTCATAGCGGAGAACAAAATCCACACATCACGGCTCGGGCAGCAGCAGGAGGCGGAGAGGGATGGGCGCAGGGCTCGCGGGGGACTAACCCAGTTCTCCCCGCCGATTGAACTTCCGTTTGGGCAGCAGGAAGGTAGCAGCGTGACCCCACAGTACACGCACCGCAGACGTGCCTTCTGCATCCCCTCAAGAAGGATACTTGACCCGACTTCGTGGAACAATTGTGTCAGCCTGCATCGCGGGTATTGTTTCCCAAAACAATCGAAGGAATGAGCTGTCATCGGGGAGTGGATGGAGTACCAACCAACCAGTGAAGCTTGAACAAACCCGAGCATTGCTGCGTTACTGTGGCCAAAGTATCGGGTTCACTGGGGGCGTGTGTGAATATTTTGTTGGTGCCACTACATTGTGTGTTCTTGGCAAGACGACAACTCAATTGTGTCACACAGTTTGATGGATACTGGATTGTGAGGAACAACAATTGAAGGAACAAGGGTTATTCGAGGTGGACATCAGAATTAATGATGTTTGCGGCCACAAAGCTCGGTTCGGTGCTGCAGAGGTAACGAACCTGTTGTTGTTTCACTTGTCAATTGTTTCGTGTTCCACAAATTTGGGGCGAAAAGAGCAAGGGACGACGAAGGAATTCCAGGGTTTGAAAAGAATTTTAGGAAGGAGATCACAATTTGCCGTGGCGTTTTGGCAGTTCTAGATCTTGGGAAGTTGTTGATGCATGAAGAAAGTGTATCCGCTGTGTGTGCGCGAGTGTGTGTGCGTGTCTGTGTGCGTGCGTGCTTGTCTGTGTGTTTTCACGCGAATTGATGTGTTTCGTGTCTTGTGTTCCATCCTTTGTCTCTTGTTGTTTCAGTCTCAGGAAGACCATCCAGCCAACTCAGGAAAAGACGAAACGAACGGACAACAGTCTCAAGTTGTGGATTCAAGAAGCCAAGAACGTTCCTCCGAAGAAACGGTACGTGTTGCAGCTCTGTGAGAGTTTCAACTGGACTACGAGTATATCTCCGCGTGATTTCAAAGTTCGGGGCTGAAACGTTGCGTCTCGCTCTCTTGGGCCAATTCTTGAAATTGTTTCACCCCTGGTCTCAAGTACGCTTTGCGGGGCGGCAATTCCTAAAGATACTCTACCTTTGGAAGCAAAATTCCTTGCCTCTCCGGTCAGACAAGTCACGTTCGAAATGAGATGCCATCTTTCAAATTGAACGGAAAGCCCTCGTCACGGAAGGCAAAACCCTCCCTGGCTCAGCGTCGCCGCAGAAGCGGAAGCTTCATGAATATTTGACCGCTTCTCGTACCTCAAGAGTGGCTTTTAGCTCCGACACCATTGAGGCCACGACAAGGTCTTGCACTTTATCGCCAGCCTTGCGATGCATTCACCACTTCTCTTGACCCTCCATCCACCACACTGAGCGGCCATCTCCATATTCCCCCAGCAAACCGTCTGACTCTGAAAGAAGCCACAGGTGGGGTGGTGTCGGGCCTCGCTCGCCCAATTTGCCTTCAATGCTCGAGGCTGTGAGAGACAATTTAGGAATCCTGCAAACTCTTGGCCCTTCACTGCGAGCTTGTTGTAATGTCATACGAGACCCAAGTCACACGAGCAGTCCGCCAAGACTTCTCATCAATTTGCTGGTGGAAAAGGAGGAAGTTGGCTGCATCAGTGGTGAGTGGGCTTGTAAAGCGGCGCAGAGGAACGTGCGAGGAATGGCGGACGTCAGGATAATGGGGGACGGCGTTGATGTAAGCGAGCGGCAGATCCAATCAATGGAGCGAGACATTCATCACCCGCGTCCGCGGACGATGGTCAATCAGGGGGAACATGGCCGCGTCCACTTCATTCGCGTCCTCGGGGCCTCTTGATACCGAATTACGGCGCTAATACGTTGCGTCAGCCCGCCATATGGGGGGAACGCTGACTGCATTAACTCCTTCCATTTCCGCCCCCCAAAAACGCCGTGCGCTGCGGTGGTTTACTCTCGAAGTAAAGTGGCCATTGAGGGGCGCGGGTCAGCCTCATTTATCGCCCACTGATTGATGGTCGCGGTAGCGG
>JAAUXT010083957.1_pt1 | contig 13823 bp, 9 predicted proteins | sample 7278171 | NCBI WGS metagenome assembly JAAUXT01 (sample SAMN14350112, study PRJNA611818) | marine sediment metagenome | isolation source: surface marine sediment (1.8m) | place: French Polynesia: Moorea | collected 2018-08 | reverse complement strand
CTCTCTCTCTCTCTCTCTCTCTCTCTCTCTCTCTCTCTCTCTCCTCTCTCTCTCTCTCTCTCTCTCTCTCTCCGTGTGTGTGCGTGTGCTTGCGTGCGTGCGTGCGTGCGTGAAACAGACAATTTTCACCCTTTGGAGACTGCGATGTTGGAATTGCAAGACCGACCCCCAGAGAACCCGACTCCAAGTCAGACAACTCAAAACAAAAGAACTGACAAAGGCAGAGCGCAAATACATGATGCGAAAGTGTTGGTCAGTGTTGGAGGGTGTGTCCTGTCGACTGACTCGCTGAAGGATTCGTCCTTGCGTCCTACTGACCGTTGCCCTTGTTTGCGCAGCGGTGACGCGGGGGTGTTGGCGCGGCGAGTGGGGCGTCGACCCGCGGCGTCTCGGCTGCCACGACCAGGCGGGCGCCCTCTATTGCTTCTGCCAGGGGGCGCTGTGCAACAACGTCGAGCTGCCGCTGCCGTAGCGTCCGTGTGGGGACGTAGCGTCGCGTCGCGTCCAGGGACGTAGCGTCACGCCCAGGGACGCAGCGTCGCGTCCAGGGGTGCAGCGTCTTCGCGTCTTCAGGTCCGAGCGCGTCTGCACAGCTGTTGTGGATCTACGTGTGCAAAACTGTGCTGGTGAATGGTCGCTGCAATGGAAGGGACCAGGGAGGCCCACCCACGAACAAACAAAACCACGTCAAATTGTGTTGAATTGCGGGAGTTGCCCTGATACACATCAATTGATACAAACTTGTTGCTGAACGCTGTCAGGTTCGAGACGAAATCTAACGAAACGCGAGCGAGATGTTCAGACATCGCTCAACAACTTTGTGTGTCTCGCTGGCGTTTTGACTGCCAGCAACAACACTGCAGAAAGTTTTCCGATGGTTTCCAAGGCATGATTTGTTCCCTTCTCTGTCAGTTGCGACGAGTTCAGGACAAACGTGTGTTCGTTGTTTGCCTTTTTGAGCTGGTCCCTCAGCAGGGCAGCCCACATCATGGGGGGGAGGGGAGGGGGAATGAGGGAGGGGGGCACTGGACGCTTCGAGCGATGGTGCGGCAGGCGCAGCGATCAGAGGAGGGACTGTGATATTGTATATTTTTGGAACGGTGTTCGTTGTCCGACAAAAGGGTTTAGAGCAGAGTACTGTACCATTTTTCTGCCCAGTGTGATGATCATGTACAAACAAATTTTCTGACGATGCATGCTCATTTTTGGTTGTTTTTTGACAAGCAAACCACGTTTCGCCCTGTTTCTGGCTGAGTGGTCTCCCAGTTGCGCTTCCTGTGTGTTCGCAAACGTTATCACACATCGCTTCAACTCCATCATGCAATGAAAGCAAAATTCAACAAACAAAAATCAAAAATCACAAAAGAATGGATTTTTGACACATTCAGTTCAATCAGTCGAGCCACTTCAAGCCGCGCGATGCAATGGTCCCGTCTCCACTGGTCTCGAAATCGCGCAAAATATTCGTGGGGAAACCTCACGCCAGGCGGGATGTGGTGCACGTTTTATTTTGCGATCCAGTGTTTGCCTTTTTTGTTCAAGATCGTAACTCGTAGTTTTGTGTCATTACGTAACATTGCACTTGTGTGTGTTTGTAATAAAACGAGAAGCGCGTAACGCAATTTTGTTTGACGTTGGCTGGAGGGACGGTGCGCACATGCGCGCAGGTCCCACAGCCGGAGGCGGACAGCGTGGCGCCAGATCGCTCCTCAATTTACCATGGCAACCGGTGCGAAAAATTTACCATGGCAACCGGTGCGAAAAGTGCCGCCCTGCGTTTCCCCGCCGTCACTGGTGTGTAAAGGATAGAGAAATATAGACATCCAGTGCAAAGGAATTCGCGACAGTCTGGTTGCCAAGGGAAACGTACCACGTTTTGGTTCTTGGGCCTTGTCGCTTGTTGGTGTGGTGTGACTCTGTATGGTAACTCATTGTTTGACAAATGCGCAGATTGGCTTTGGCAAAACGTGCGTGAGGTGCAACATTTTTATTACCTCATTGACTCACCCAATAAATCTGCTGTTTTCACATATCTACATCATAAACTGTGGAGAAATGGAGGCAATGCCGGGCCGTGCTGGTTTAGTGCGCGTCCACCGGCACCACTGGGAAATAGCGGTGGTGGATTCGGCGGGGGGGGGGGCGGAGGGGGCGCAGGGGGGGCGGAAACACGGCACAGAATTTGAGTCTGAAATAAACCCCAATGGTGACGCGCGGTCGTTTTCGTGATGTCAGCGTCAAAATTTAACATTGAACCCAACGGTGGAATTTTTGACGTCAGCGCAGAAAACGACCGCGCGTCACCCAATGTGAAAACCACTATTTGCAGGTGCGCCTTCAGTCTGAGAATGTCGGATCACCATCTCTGCACAAAACTCGTGTTGTCCACAATTCTTGGAAAACACACAGATTTTTTTCTCATTTCATTAGCGATTTTCTACTCAGCTCACGTCAGGACGTCCTCTCACTTTGTCTCGAGACAAGACGCCCAAATTTATGACGCTCGCGTCAGAAACGCGCCAAGTGACGCGACGACGCGCGAAACAAACGGCGTCCCGCGACGCGACCTCGGAACGCCATTCTGCGCCTCCCGCCACGAAACGCGTCTCCAGAAGCAACGCAGCGTTGTCATCTTTCTCACACTGCGCACACAGCGCGCGCACACAGACATCCCGCACCATATGGTGGAGAAACACCCAGTGAGGCACCTCAGAAAACAACCGGCAATGTGACGTCCAAAACAGCGTGATATCCAAGAAGAGCATCCAAAACAACCGCACAGTGGCCCGAGCCACAGCATTCACCGGCCACCTGTGTACAATACCTCTGGAGAAAAGATCAAACACTTTTTGGCGAAAGTGCCAAAGCGTGGTCGTTTTCGTCCACATGTCGCGCGCATGGGCGGCGGCGCGCGCGCGGCGCGGCTGTTCTCAGCGCGTTCGCGGCGCTCCCGACGCGTCCTCCCCCCGTCGCGCTGACCGCGCGTCTCCGCCCAGCCATAACTAACATACGTGTCATAACCCCCGCCTCACCGCGCCGCCCCACCCCGTACAAAAGGCGACGGGAGCCCGCGTCCCGTGCAGTGCGCTCAGGATTGTCAGTGTGAACCAACAGGTACAGATACGCGCAACGTTGCGGGTTTACTTGCTCAGTCGCTTTTGTGACCTGCATGGGAGAACCAACAAACTGGATTCACGTCAAGAACCTTTTGTGAAAAATCTGTAAAAACAGGTGTATTTCTTATCTAGCGACTTAAAAATTGGAACATGAAACCAGTTTGTCACAACAGAGAGGTTCATTTCCACGGAGGACTGACGGACGGTTACATTGCAGGAGAAGCGACGATGAGGTTTTCAAGCTGCGCGTTGGCGCTGTTGCTCCTGGCAACAGTGACGCTGGCGTCGAGTGAGTACAACACCAAGCATAGCAACAAGTACCATAGCAACAACAAGTACAACAACAACAACCAGTACCAGGCGGCGCCACACGACGACGGATACGGAAGGAAGAAGCACGAGTACAAGGAGTCACGTGAGTTCCCGCGTCTTTCCTACGTTTTGAGTTTGGTTCCCGCGCCTTTCTGTCAAGACCAGGAAGGGTCCCGCGCATTTCCATTGCGATCAAAAAGGTTCCCGCGTATTTCCTGTGTGTTCAGGGGTTCCCGGGCCTTTCTGTCGTGTTCAGGAGGGTTCCCGGTCCTTTCTGTCGTGTTCAGAAGGGTTCCCGCGACTTTCTGTAGTGCTGAGCAACACAAGGGCGAATTGCAGGGATTGAAGGGGCAAAGTAAACGGATTGGGTCTGACAGCAGTTGGGTGGCTTGTTTGGGCGCGAGGAAGACTTCAGTCGTGACAATTTTGGACATGAGAACAAATCTTGTCCAACGAGTGTTTCTCCTTTCCGTTCCAAGGTCTCTCTCTGTGTCTCTCTTTCTGTCTGTCTGTCTCTGTGCCTGTCTGTCTGTCTCTGTCTCTCTCGTACGCTTTCACACGTACACCTGTACACACACACACACACACACACACACACACACACAAACACACACACAAACACACAACACCACTCGCACCTTCATCACACGAACTCACGTCGAGAAAAGCCGTTTCTTCCACACATGCTCCGGTTCATCGTTTCCCTGCGTGTCCCCTCGCTGCAGAGAGCTGTTACCAGTGCGCGTGGAGCCCTGGCAGGAAGGTCTACAAAACCATCACATACTACGACGAGGAGAAGGTCTACGACCCCTACTCCTACGGAAACAACAAGTACCTGACGAAGCGAGTGAAGAAGACCAAGCAGGTGCGCCGGGCCACCGAGCTCACTCGCGCGTCTCTGACGAATCCGTGATGCCCGGATGAACACGTGACCTGAGTTTGGCCCACCCTGACTCCAACCTGAGAGCCTTTGCCAAGGGGGATGTGAAAATCCTTTTTCGTAGTGGAGGGACCAAGGCTCCAGCACCCACGCATGTGCCTGAGAAATGAATGATATGATGGTGCGGACACACTGAACCGTTGCATCGTGCTGCCCTGTTGTGCTGTCACATCGCTGCATTGGGTCAGCATTGGGCTACTTTTGCATCGCCCCAACCACTCCTGGAGTAGTTGGGGTGACACAACAGCAGCCTCCATACAAACCCAATGGGGTGAAGCTACAGCACAATGGGGCAGCACGACGCTGGTTGCTGCGTCACTTGGGTGTGTTCCCAGCCTGAGTAGCAGTGTGTCGACTGCACTTATATGGACGTTTTGGAACATTCAGCCCTCACTTGACACCAAAAACGCGTGTCCTTCAAAGCAGACCTGTGACTGACCCTCTGTTGACGCCGTCTCCCCCACAGGTGCCCGAGGACCGGATCGGGGGCTGGGGGCCGTGCAAGGGCCCCTTCTCCCGCTACCAGGCCAAGTCGTTCGGGATCAAGTCTCACCGCTGCGACTCCAACTGCTTCAGCCGCGTCGACTCCAACGGAAGTAAGTGTCCAGTGAAATACTGGCGAGCTTTCGCAAATACACGTTGATACGTCATGGGGTTTTCACATTGGGTGACGCACGGTCGTTTTCTGGCCTGACGTCAAAAATTCCATCAATGTTAAATTTTGACGCCGACGTCAAACAGTACGACCATGTATCTGTTTTTGTTCTGTGAGGACATCTTTTCCCACCGTATCCGTCTCTGTTTTCCGTGTCACAGACATCTACCGCGGCTGCTACGAGGGCGAGTGGGGCGTGGACCCGTCCAAGCTCGGCTGCCACAAGCAGGCCGGATCCCTCTACTGCTTCTGCAACAAGAACAACTGCAACAACCAGGCGGTGCCCGAGTACGGAGACGGACACTAGGGGGCGTCACTATGGGCGCTTTCCACTGGTGGCGCCACCTGCTGTTGTTCCCCGTCAGCATCACCCTGATCTCAAAGCCCCTTCAGGTCAACTGAATCTAAGAATTGTTTTCATAAAAAGGTCAGTCAGTGTGAGGAAAAGAACAATAGATTCTGTCGTGCGTCAGACACGATTTTTCAGATCCGTTTCCAGCCCAGGGTCGGTTGCACGCATCAATTTTGAGGACGAGTCTTTTGGAAGATGATAAAGATTGAAAGAACATGTGAAGCGGTTTTCCCATTGGTGACGCGCGGTCGCTTTTTTGATGTCGGCGTCAAAATTTAACTTTGAACCCAATGGTGGAACTTTTGACGTCAGCTCAAGAAACGACCGCGCGTCGCCCAATGTGAAAACCACTTGAAGTTATGAGATCGCTATGCAGCGAGGAATGCGGTTAAAAGAGCTACTCGCGAGACGCGAGATGACACGACGATCGATGGGTGTGGCCCGCTGTCAGGAAAACTCGATTCGACAACCGATACCCCTGTGCGTCTCTGTCTTCGTTTCATCGCTGAGTCGATTGTAACAACAAGACGTGTGTTGCAATAAATGTACTGTTTGATACTTCCGTGCATTCGATATGTGTTTATTTGGAGACGACGTTGCGATCAATTCCGTGCGCACTTGAGACACGGTCTTCCGTTTGGTTCTGACGTCTTCCTGCCAACGTACAACGTAAGTTTCTGTCAACGTTCAGCGTCAAGCCAGAGTCCACACTGAATCAAAACGTTTGCGAGGGCGGGAAGGGTTCTGTCGGTCCAGGGGTCGTTTTGGGTGCTTTCCAAAACGGCACGATAAATTTCCCTTTGCAACTGAAAGTAAAACGCGCACAAATTTTTCTTGCGTCTTGTGCTCTGGAGGAAACAAGATGTGGAATGAAAACAAAGCGGCAGCGATTGTCTCAGGAAAAGCCTGCAATTCCGGTGCGTGCCAAGTTCCCTTTTGTCCCAGTGCGCACTTGTCAGGGCAGTTTCCGACTGAAGAAAAGCCAGATCGATAGATCGCGCTAAAGATCGTCTGCGCAAAAAAATTAAACACTTATAAAAGCTGGAAATGGGAAAAGGATTGATTGTTGTGAGGAAGACGAGTTGAGCGACGACGACGGAGAGGCCTCGAGATGGGGATAAGAATCTCTGATCCAGAGCCGAGGGTTCCAGGGGCGGATCCACGGGCCCCGGGGGGGGGGCGGTGTAACGGAGTGGCCAAACACCCGAAATCAGGAGACACCGGTGTAATGGAGTGGCCAGACACCCGAAATCAGAAGACACCGGTGTGACGAAATTTGTGCTGACGTCAGCGGATTCCCGAGCCACTGCGTCTCGGTGGAACGAAAGGCCCAGACACCCGAAATCAAGAGACACGGGTGCCTCATCATTTCAGTTCTCAACTGAAATGGCCAGACTCTCATCAAGACTGAGTGGCCTGTGCCAACTTATGTGTGTGAGTTGAAATGAGGAGGCAAGAGGTGGTGGGCAAGAGCTGAGAGGAACTGGAGCAGGAAATGCAGCCAGACCAGCCAGAACCTTGGCAGAGCATCACCATCACCGCGTGTTTGAAAAAGGTCTCCGTCTTTCGTTGCACCGGACTCCCCATACGCACGAATTTCTTGTTGTGCGAAGTCCCTTTAGGGCGAAGCACCATGTGGTAACTAGTGCAGTATATGGCAGCTGGACTGAAATGTCCCCTGCCCCCTCCCCCCTGCCAGACCCCCCTCCCCCCACTGAACCCCCCCTCTCCCCCCCAGACCCCCCGACCCCCGGCTGGAGGCAGGACCCTCCTGCTGGAGGCGGGACCCCCCCCCTGCCGAAGCCTGGCTGTGGAAGACAAGGAGGAAAAGGAAGAATTGATGACATTACCGACGCTGCAAGGGACTTCGCACTGCAGTTGCCTTGAGCACTGCTACTTGTTCCTCTGTGCAGCCGCAATGTCATGTTTCTGCGGAAAACTACAACGTAAGAACGTGCGCCCCCGGGGTCCGCAGCCCCTGGATCCGTGCCGTACATCCGTCCCTGGTTTTTCTTCGTGTTGTCACGGAACGGTCGACGACAACACACAGCGCAGATGATGAAGAAGAGGAGAAATTGGTTTTTTGTTTCACAAATAATTTAATTTTGCACAAGTTGATGTGTCTACGTATACACACGGCTTTTGATTCTTGAATGGCTGTCTGAGGCAGTGTGTGCAGTGTTTCTCTTCAGATGAAACATGACAGGCAACTCAAGTGTAATTTTGAACGCGTCTGCGCATCTCTCTCTCTGCGCATGCGTCGTCTCCTTCAGACTCCCGTTGCACGTTTTTGTGACAGAGCAGCCGAAAGAGGTGCGTCTGTTTGAAGCTCCGTCTGGAGTCACATATGAATGTTTCCTTTTCTGCTCTACAGCCGGAGACTGTGGGTTGGTGAAGCCGCCCAAACGTGGACATCAGTTTGCATTGAGAGCTGCTCCAGCCTGAGCAAGGCCTTTGAACATGAAAACACATGTCTATTCCGGGAGATGTATTGCAATTTCGCAAATGAACAGAACTCTGTTGGACCCATTTTGTAGTGGGAGGAGGGGTTTTCCTACCCGGTGCAGCGAAATTTATGGCCAGACTCAAACTCAGGGGGCAGGGGTTGTTGGATCCAACGCTAGTCAGGCAGGTCATGCTGCAGGCTTCAGTTCCTCACCTTGTACACTCAGAACCTTGAGTGCTTGGCTATTTCAGGTGAGAATTGAAATGGTAAGGCATGAGGCAAGGAGCTCCTGCCACCAGACATACCTGACCTGCAAGGACCCCCTCACCCTCTTGATTTCGGCCGTCTGTCCATTTCGTTGCACTGGTTCCTGAGAAGCAACTTCTCCAGGTTTGGTCTGCCGCTACTGGACCGCTACCGGAGCGCGTTTTCATGAAGTCCTGCCAATTTACGAGTAAGCGCACACACCTGTGCATCCCAAGCATCCTTGTACACAAGTCATAAAATAGAGAGATCTGACAGCAATGCTGCGAACAGTGTGTGAGCAAGGCCACCAATACTCGTGTGAGTCACAACGTAAGATGTCCACAGGGAAAACAATCTCCTTCAAAGAAAGACGGTGTCAGATGTTGCGACTGCGTTGAGCGACGTTTCCCCCGTCTCTCCGAGTCCCGCTTGGCAAAGAAACGTGGCTCTGTCCTTGGGACCGGCGCTATGGGGGAAAACGAGAAGCAATGCTCAAGGCAACTGCAGTGCGAAGTCCCTTGCAGTGTCAGTAATGTCATCAATTCTTCCTTGTTCATCAATTCTTCCTTGTCCTCCTTGTCCTCCACCAGTCATGCTGTGGGGGGGGGTCCAGCTATGGGGGGTTCGGGCAAGGGGAGGGGGGTTGGGGAGGGGGAGGGGGTTCGGGGGAGGGGGCAGGGGATATTTTGGTCCAGCTGCCATTACTGCACTACCACATGGTGCTTCGCCCTAAAGGGACTTCGCACAATTAGACCGACAACATTGCCACATCTTCATGACTTTGATAACATGTTTCGTGCTCACACTCAGTCGTTTTGCACATAAAATGGGCCACGACGTTCAGCGACACGCGTTCGCACGACGTCCGACAGACAACAACGATTTGCTGGACGAATCACAACACCCAACACTGTTCCGTTGCGCCGCTGGTTCTGAGGATCCAGGGACCCAGTCTCCCACTCACGCGGAGCATCTTGCACACGTTTGTCATGTTGCCACGTCAATATTCAGTGTTCCCATCGGGGCTTCGGAAGGCTGGTCACCTTGACGACATCCTGAACCTTGCCCTGTGTGGTCAGGTGTTTCTGTCGTTTCCAGGGTGACGAGGTCTGTCAAGCCAGCGCCGTTCTGTTCCAGGGCGGTGCCGTGACGCCTGCACCGTTCCTTGCTACACCGTGTCCCTTGACGCCTTCATCATGCTCCTGGCGGTAGGGGCGTCACTTGCGCCATCCTGCTCCAGGGCGGCTTCAGGGCGACGCGGCGACGCCTTCAGCGTTCTCGGGGCTGTGACGTCCAGCTCCGCGGCGGCGCCGTCCTCTTCCCTGGCGACAGTGTGACGGTGACGGGAGCGCCGTTACGCCTGCGCTGTGACGCTTTCACCATCTCCCTGGGCTGTGGGAGTCACACCTGCGCCGTCCAACTCCCGGGGTGCGCCGTCACGCCAGCGCGTCACGCCAGCGCCGTCACGCCTACGCCATGACGCCAGCGCCGTCACGCCAGTGCCTCCACGCCAGTGCCGCCGCGCCGTCACCGTCACCGTCACACCGGCGCCATCACGCCAACGCCGCTACGCCAGCGCCATCACCCCTGCGCCATCCCGCCAACGCCGTCTTCCTCAGTTAGGGGCGTCACACCTGCGATTCCGCCGTCTTATTCCCGGTCTGCGACGCCCGTTGCTTCGGAGACGGCACCATGGTAACGCTCGTGCCGCATCGCGAGCTGGTGGCGCCGAGCGACGCGAAGTCGCGCTGCAGCCGCCGCTTCCGACAGGGGGCGCAGAACATGCGTCCGTATCCCTTCCTGATTTCCGTCATGCGCACTGCGTATACGAGCGGGTCCAGGATCGAGTTGAGCAGCAGCAGGTCGTACAGGTAGTAGTCAATCTCATTCATCATTTTCATGTATTTGAGGGTCATCATGGCGTCGCTTGAATTGAGCTGAAGGAGGATGACCATGCAGACCTCGAAGAGACAATACGGGAGCCAACAGACTAGGAAGATGAAGAGGATGACGAGGGTCGTGACGAGCCCGCGCCGGTTCTTCTTGACGCTGGCGCGGATCTCCGACTGGAACTGGTTGCACTTCTGAATGACCCTGAAGATCTGGACGTAGCAGAAGGACATGACGAGGAAGCTGAGGATGGCCATCGCGAATACCACGTACTCGGCCTGGTACTTGGAACAAAAGACGAGTTCGCAGTAGTCTGGGATGAACTGACGGTCGCAGTACGAGTAGAGTGGGTTGGGGAAGTAGAACTTGGAGAAGCCGAGGACCACGGCCACGCCCCAGAGGAGGACGACGAGGACGTTGGTGCGACCGCGCGTCATCACGTTGCGATAGTTGAGCGGCTTCAGGATCGCCACGTAGTGATCCAACGCGAGCGCCACCAGGTTGAGCAGCGAGATGACGTGCGACGCGACGCGTAGGCATAGCAACACGACCGTGACGCACGTGTGCGTCAGCGGGTGCCCGTCCGAGAGCAGATGCAGCGTCTCCTGGTGCCCGACGAGCGCCATGATGCCGACGCTGACCATGGCGTCACCGGCGCACAGGCTCACGATCAACCTGCGCGACAAATAGAGCATCGCGTTAGATCTGCGTGACGTCAAGACGTCAGTCACGCACGGAGTGGAATTGCGGACGAGTCTGCTATACCTCCCAACCTGCGCGACAGAGAGCATCGCTTTGGATCTACCAGTGACATTGAAATGGGCGCGATTGAGCCAGTCTGTACGTCCGCTGCTTCTTCGACGTGACCTCGTCCGGACATTATTTCTGTAAAAAACTCACAACACACGTGAAAAACACTTGCTCTTTTCTGCCTCAATTTCGTCATCACCGCGTGCTCTTGTTTTCTTGTGCTGGTAGAAGACGGCAGTAAACACCAAACTTCTCCCTGCGTTGTCATTCGTCTGACGTCATGACGTCATGACGTCTGCCACGGAGCGGAATTTAGTCTCCTAAACCTCCCTACTGGTTGTTGTTGACACGCGAGGGGAAGCACCAATGAGGTGGAAGGTTCTTTTAAGTCGGCGCCTTCGGGCTGTAAGTCTCGTGAATCTTTTCATGCGTGACATTTAACGTTCTCTCCTTTATCGCTCGGAACCTGACATTTTAATCGCCATAAAAAAAGAACACAACGTTTTTTCCTCCTACGTAAACGAGACTCCAGAGAATGTCGTTACAGGAGAGTGTGATTAGGAATCTGCTTTGCATGCAGCACAGAGGGAAAAGGGGAGAAAAGCTGAGAAAAAGGCAACGCAGAGAAGGACCCACGATTTGGTTCGGGAGGAGGGGAAACTCCTTGAGGGGGCGGGTAATTCCAACTTTGCACAAGAATAACACATGAAAAGCTTGCGCATGGAGGAAAAGGTTTTCCGGGCTCAGGGTGCAGGACCCTGGATCTGCCCCCAATGTCAGACCCTGAATCTGCCCCAAATGTCATGACGTCAGCCCCTGGATCTGCCTCTGACGTCAGCCCCTGGATCTGCCCCTGACGTCAGACCCTGGATCTCCTCCTGACGTCAGACCCTGGATCTCCTCCTGACGTCACACCCTGGATCTGCCCCTGACGTCAGACCCTGGATCTCCTCCTGACGTCAGACCCTGGATCTCCTCCTGACGTCAGACCCTGGATCTGCCTCTGACATCAGAGACACTCGTGACAGTGAAGCGCTCCTCTCCAACAGGCAGCGCGTCTTTCATCTGTTGCTTCACCACGTACCAAGAACAGAAGTGATTGAATTGCTTCTGTGTGCGCAGGCCTGTAGGGGCGGAGTCGACGGGGGGGGGGGCAAGGGCCGCCCCCCTGACCCATGCAACACCCCCTTGTTTTGCATCGCAGGAACCTTCTCGTTCGTGGAAACCTGTTGCATTCTCAAAATTGAAGTTGTCCCCTGGTGGGGGGTTGATCCCGGCCCACGTGGTCCTGGCTCCACCCCTGGCCTCTTTTTCCCTTTCATCCCGCAGCTGCCAACACGTGGGGAACGCGCGAAACTTGTCGGCGTCAGTGAACAAGAACAGGCCGTGCCGAAAAGACCCGAAAAGGCCCGAGCGAGCGCCTCAGAAAACGGAGGAGACACTCAGGCTCCGCAGCCATCCCATTCTATTCGTGTTTCTCCATTCAGTTTGCGTTGCCTCGCACAGACACAAAGACCTGACCTTCCTGAGGGAGGGGGATACGGTTGCCCTTGCTTATTGTCGGTAATGTACGTCCTAATGCCATTTTCACGTGGACAGCCTGTCGTGGTTAATCTCCTGCAGTCATCACGTGGAACCGCCTGACAACGCAAACACAAACAAGGGCTTCATTCGCTCTGACGTCCCCGTTGAAAAACGGAAACGTAAATGCGGTTGCCAGGCCACAAACGAGTAGAGCTGTATTGGCAATGACATTATCCGTTGTAGTCTGTCTGGTCTGATAAGTGAGTGAGCGGCCTGTGAATCCTGGGTCTATCACTCTGTAGGAGATGCAGGGCCAGGGACCACCGCCCCAGGGCCTGCGGGGAGTCCTGCTGATTCCCCGGCCACCTCCGCCCACCACCGGCCCTGTGAGGACTCCACCTGACCCCCCACCCCTCAGACCTACGAGTAATCTGCCTGACCCCCTTTGGCCCTGGGGCTGTGAGGACTCCGTCTGGCCGACCCTCCCCCCCCCCTCCCGACACCGCCCGAGACGCGCCGCCCCCCTCCCGCCCGCCCCTGTGTCGGCCCTGAGACGGTCTGATCCCCAGAGCTTCTGTCAGTAGTCTATGTGTCTGTCCGTGACGTCTGTGGTGAGATCCCCCCCCCCAAAAAAAAAAGAATTGGACTGAGGCTCTGGAGGCGTCATTTTGCATTTATTATCTGAGGAGGCAGCAATTCACTCGTATCTCCAGGGCATGCGCGACACAACGCGGTGAAGCAACTCGTTTTCTCTGGTGTGACTCAACCCTTGGTGGCGTGACTTCAGTGAGCGCAGTATTTGGACAAAGCAGCAGCTGCAGCGGCGACTGTTGAGGACGTTCAACGTTTGTCGTGTCAAACCGCAATGAAACCCACGCATCAGAAATCAGAGAGAGCCGCTGGGCTCGGAGACAGGTGAGAAGCGCACACACCTCACTGTCTGCACAATCTCCGGGGGTTCCTCCCTGACTCTGCTGCATCCAGGGGCCGAGGCTTTGATAAGTGTGTAAAGTCACTTTGGTGGCTGAGGCCCAGAACAATCTGTCTGCAGAGAAAGTGAGAAACACACATCAATCAGTTCACAGTGTGCCCATTCAATATCATGGCGCCGGACGTATTACGTGCCGTGTTGCGCTAAATCTCCCCGTGCAGCCTCTTGATGAGACCTTGAGACTTCAGTGAGAGTCGTTTCGTGAGGGAGTTTGGCAAGACCTTCTTCACGTTGGCAGGTGGCAAAACACGGAGCCCAGCTTCATCTGTGTCTCTGTGTGGCTCGTTGTGCTGTTGGGCTTCAGGTGAGACTACTCGTATCATTGTTCCCCACACTCCCTTCCCTCCCCTCAACCCCTCCCTCCGCCCAGGGTTCTCCCTTCCTCTCCCTTTCCAAACCTTCCTCCCTCGAACAGAATTTTCTGTCTGTCTGTCTGTCTGTCTGTCTGTCTGCCCGTCCGTCTGTCCGTCCGTCCGTCCGTCCGTCCGTCCGTCCGTCCCTCCCTCCCTCCCTCCCTCCCTCCCTCCCTCCCTCCCTCTCAAGCCGACCCAAACTGCTCATTCACCACCGGAGGGTCATGATGGAACCATCAATCATGGAG
>JAAUXT010152235.1_pt1 | contig 13824 bp, 17 predicted proteins | sample 7278171 | NCBI WGS metagenome assembly JAAUXT01 (sample SAMN14350112, study PRJNA611818) | marine sediment metagenome | isolation source: surface marine sediment (1.8m) | place: French Polynesia: Moorea | collected 2018-08 | reverse complement strand
GCCTGAGATGCCATATACTTGTGTACATAGGCAGACAATATGGACCAATTGTCCCAGGCCAGCACCATTGGCCACCAATAACCCCTACAGGGGGGGGGCATGACGGGACAAAGGGGGACATCTTGCCTCAGATGCCATATACTTGTGTACATAGGCAGACAATATGGACCAATTGTCCCAGGCCAGCACCATTGGCCACCAATAGCCCCTACAGGGGGGGGTGTGACAGGACATGGGACAAAAGGGGGACATCTTCTCCAAGTTGGCATATATACCCCAAAAAAACCTTGGCACTACCACTAAGTGCTCTTCCCTAAAGGGACTTCGCACAACAAAAGGACAAAAGCACGGCATGTCGGTCAGGAGGAAGTCAAAATATCAAAGGCAGATCCAGCGGGTAGGGCACGTTCTCGGATCTCCAACAAAATCGACTGTCTCCTTCCCAATAGATTCCCCCTTGACCAGATTCAATTCAGAATTGACCCCGCCCTTTCTACATGCAGTGGATTTAGCGGATCGTGTGACATTGATTTGAGTCGCCCCTTTCTGACTGGAGGTGCTTTTCATTTTCTCAAAAAAATGTGTTTCAGGTTTTCTCGTTCCTGACCCAAGGAGGTCATGTCTTCAAGACTACATCCTGGATGCGTCTTGGCTTTTTTAGAGGTACTGACGACTTTCGGATGGACTAGAAATGCAGACTGAAAGAAGAGCAGACAAGAAAACATTGAGGGAATGAAGAAGAATTTACAGAAGAAGTTGAGGAAGACCCAAGATAGACCCAGCACAGCGAAACACTTGTGGCCATCTGAACTTGAAGCAGCAGCTCCCCCACATTGCAACCTCTGAAGGTGCTTCATTGAGCAGTGAAGTTGCTCTTGGCTGTGTTGTGAACGACGGTGGCTCCTTATGGCACTTCAGGGCTCGTCACCACCTGCGTCGTTGCACCATTAGAGTCACTCCTTTCACTCCACCACACCCCTCGACCACATGCTGTGTGCTCTCGTGTAGATCTTTTGTGTGCACAATGTGGTGTCGCAAAACGTACTTCAAAATTTTATCGTAGGATCCTGGCTGAGCCAGGATCGGGCTGGGGGTTCCAGCCTCCGTGTGAGCAGGGTGTGACCCTCAGAGGGACAGAATTGTTGGTTGGGGAAACTAATGGGGGGAGCAAACAACAAGAAGTCAAAAATTGCACACTGTGTGCCTTTGTTGCTCCACAAAAGATGGCCGTGTTTGAAGGCTCATTTGTGTCAGAATCTCCCACGTTTCATCTGGCTCAACACAGCATGCACTTTCTCGTTCTTTTACGCAGCTCCTGACAGATACACTTGAATTCCGGATGATTTGAGTTTGCCAACACATTGCACAAGGAAAGAAATTATTCCTGGTGGCAGCAGTCCAGACAAGACCGGAGTCGAAAGCCTCACCACGCACGATTCTCATAACTATTGACGAAGGTGACAGATAATTACTTAATTATTTAGCGCTGTCAATTAGGACAGCGCTTCACGCCGAAAACATTTTGTAACAACAGGCGGAGTGATGTTGCTTGGCTTTTGCTTCTTTGTTTTGAGTGTGAAATGGGCCCAGGTTTGACCAAATTTGAAACGTTTTGACTTGCTGTTGTTTCTTCAAGCTGTGACAGTTGTTAATTGGAGAGGGATAAACTTTTGGGGTGAGGATCAGAGCTCGCTGGTGGAGCTGCAGGCGCTGAGGCACACACAGACGCATTTTCACACGAGCCCCACCACCCAAAGAAGAACTTCTTGGACGTGGATCCGATTTCCGATTCTCATGATTGATACCGTATCCACCCATGTACGTGTACAAGATGCATGCTTTTGTCCCAAAATTGAGCACCAAAAGTAGGGGCCTGTCTTACACATGGGTTTAATGTGACCTCGTATCAGATAATCAAGGCAAAAGTTGGGGTTGGGTGCGTCTTGGTGCGACTTGTACACGGGTAAATACGGTAAATGTCCAAAGCTGTTCGCACGCGACTTGGAGTTAAAAGGGTTTATTCGAGTAATATTGGGCAATTGCAGACGTGAACATTTGTGCACACGAACATCGGTTTTCATTCATCCATCGCCTTGATCAGACTTTATGGTTGATATTCATCACAGATAGAGAGTGCCTTGAATCATAAATGGATTTTCGTAACGCTTTCCACGCACAGCTTGGAAAGTTGTTCAAATGCTCATGCATCATGAACAGTTGACAAAGCTTTTCACAGTTATTCCGACACAGTGGGTGCACATACGAGTACAGTGTGGCGCACTGATAATTTGATGCCACAAGGTACCCTGGCAGGTCACCACCGTCGTGAACTGCGAACACCAGAAAACGTTTCTGTGCTGACGTACGTACATGCATGACGATGCTCAAATATTCTGGAGAAGGACCTCCGCGCACTCAAGTGCACCACTTGCCGTCAAAGGACATGTGTGCGAGGACACGAAGTGTTGCTTCGGTGTTTCCTGGACGGGTTGGTTGGACCCAGTGGAAACGGGTGAAAGTACATGCAGTGAAACCGAAACCTGAGTGTGGTTGTGCCAGCAGATGACCCAGATGCCATTGCACAAACCTGACGTTTCCAGCCTTGGTACTGGGTGGTGGCTTGAAGACCCTCCCGGAGATCGAGCAGCCTGCCCTTTTTTGATAACAGCAAAAAGACCAATGCAGAGCTGGCATTTGTGGAACAAACACGTAGATTTCGAAAAACGCGTCTTTTGTACCAAGCCGGACTTGCTGTGTGGCTGGAAATGCCATGCAAAACGTGAAAGGCCTCTGGGTCCTGGGTGATGAGGGCTGGGTATGAGGTGCCAGTTGATGGGGCTCATGTCGAAATGTTCTGTGTGAAGCGGTCGCCTCTCAGCAACAGGCGCCTCTTTGGCTCCTAGGTCCTGAGAGACGGGTTTATGCGCTTATACGTCTGAGAGGTTTGTGGTCTGGATTTAAAAGTTTGGGAATGATTCACTGTTGGCTGCGGGCCATGTTTTGAACCTCTTGGACAGGAACATGTGTTCCATGTATTTTATGAAGAGAGCAAAAAAAAAAGTCGCACAGGTGTCACGTTCAGGTGGTCCGACAGACACAACATCCAATGTCCATCACGTCAACAATTACGCTTGCACGCAAAACTGCACTTTGCAAAACCATTTAACAATGTTCGTGTCTGAAACATCTCAGTTGCTTGTCACCTGATACAAGTGCCGTGAAGAGATAAGACTGTACATGAAAAAAAATACAAGTACGTTGCCTGAAGTGGATTGCCAGATGATGTAAATGACAAACCACATCAGACTAACATTTGGTCACACGCAGAACAAAGTTTGAAAAGAGGCTTGTGTCCGTTGCATCAAAATTGTGAACGTCGGGGTGCATGACCACAGATCGAAGAACCGACCCCCTAAATTCAAAGTTCATGTTTTTTGTAACCTACCCCTGTTCTCACCAAAACCCCTGTTCACCACTTCCTATCAATGTTGCACGGTTATGCTCCGTGGACTATGGTCGTCAGTGCAGAGGAAAATGGTTCGATCTGTCTTTCCGGATTCAGTCAAAGCTCCACAGATCAACCTGACACATTGTACTCAAACTTGATCAAGACGGACGCTAAACGCATTCACAATACATGTAACCACAAACAGCAAGTGCGCTTGACAGGAAGTGACACTTGATGTTGGTAGCCCTGCTGATTCTTCTCAAACAAACACCCAGTTGGTCCGAAGAAATCTGTCCCGAAAGTTACCGATCGAGGTTCCGATCGAGGCGTGAATCTGTTTTCAAGCAAAGCGGAAACGACCGTCAGAAACAGATGGGACAGGTGTTCACTCCATGTTGCTGAGAAATTTCCGCCACAGCACAGTTCGTGTGTGACACAAGCGTTCGTGCTCGTGTGTTGAAAAGAATAGCATTTGTAACCCACATTTCCGGTGCCGTGCAAAATCATGTCGAAAAGAACCTCGCAGACAAAATGATTGTTTCGCGATAAACACGGCGCAATCTTGACGATCTTTCTCTCTCGACGCGCAGTTTGTACACTCTCATTTCCGCCTCCATTGATAATCTCATTCCACTTCAGGACAGTTCCAGCTTCTTCCGACACTTTCTTCCGTCCGTATCCACAAGAAGAGTGAGGCTTCGCGAGTGCGTTTTCAGCCACAACTGTTGCAAACATCCGTGGCCGAAAACACAGGAAACAGCAGCGCGGACGTCTTTTCCTTTGGTCCATCACAACAATAAAAATACTGAACAAACATTTCCTATGCACACAGCGTTGTTACGTGTCTCTGGTGTAGAAAATGAGCACGAAGCCCAAAACTGCGATGACAGTAATCACGATGCCAGTCACTGCAAATCCAAACGCGATTTTCCCCTTGACCAGCGCTCCATCCCAGTCTCGGGCGACGATCGCTTTGGACCAGCAGGAAAATATCAACGCGATCAGCCCTGCAAGAGACAAGAACAAGTTGTAAACCAGTGTCTGCCAATGATCAAGGAAGACAGATCAAAACAAAGATGCTTTTTTGTGACAGAAGTCGATGTTTTTTCATTCTTCCTCGGGCCAGTTACGATCGCAAAGTCTCCTCTGGATCTGGGAAACCTGTGGCCGGGCTCTGAATACGACTTTTTGTCTCTGAATGTGCTAAAGTGGAGCTCAAACTGCTGAAGAAGTGCTTTGAAAACCAAGTCAGTGAATCAAAGTGGTGGTATCATGTTTCATACACGAGAAACAGTCTATTCACAGAAGAATTGCCACGATCATTGGTGACAGACACTCGAGTTCGGTCCAGGGGAGCACCACCTGCAGGTTGGCCCGACCCCGTTTTGGACCAAAAAATGTCATAAGAGAAAAACGAACAATAATGTTGTTTGTTACCCCCCACGGATTCAGCGTTGCGATTGAGATGCATCTAACCCTCTGGATCGAGACTCTCAACAGATGTGAGCCTGAATTACTCATGTTATTCACCTAGCCTACAGAGGAATGAGGTCCAAAGTGCGTGGTAAGCGGTAAATGACTCTCAACTGTCGAACTGAATCGCCACTTATCAGGACCTGTTTTCATCATTCACACAAGTACGCATTCTGCAGAAGCTGCTGCTTTAAGGCGGTGGGAAAGAATCCAGGTTTTGAGTTTCCTTGGTGAGAAAGATGGCTGTTGTAAAATCGCGAGAGGTATGTTGAGAAACATCGTGATCTTCCAAGGTTGATTCACCCTGATGCATAAAGCTGGAACACACTTGAGAAATTTCGACACCATTCCAAACACGAGACACAGTCTCAAAATGAGTTTCTTTTTTTCTGCAAGTAAAGTCCCGGGTTTGCTGAATCCACCTCCTGTGAACAATTAGCATGCAAACAGTTTCTGAATTAGGTGCGTGCAAGATGAGGGAGCTGAAAGATTATTCAGAGGTCGTTGGGAACCAGGCACACGGCTCCCTGGGTCCGTTCGAGTCCACCAGTGGCCTGACGTTTTTCTTTTTTATTTTTGGCAGGGAAAACGGCAAGTTTCTTGAAGGAATCTGGGATTGAAATTGTGGGACACGATCGGGACCTTTTCCTGCAGAGAGATTGATGTTTCTTGAAGTGTCGCAACAGCGATTTCGGGGGAACAAGTTCCAGTGTATCCAGGTCCTAACTGTCTTGATATAGGCCTGACAAAGTCAGGGCTCTTGACTCAAACCTTCCAATAGGATTTTGTGGTGCGTAATCTGAGTGTTGTGCAGGTTATGGTCAACTGCAGGATTCCTGTTGTCGCAGTGCCAGGACAGCGTAATTCTTCCGGGAGAATGGTGCCAAGGAGTCCTGCTCTCCGAATCCGTTTGATGGTTTTGTGCAAACACCAGAAATTGGCGCTTCGTGTTTGGGATGAACGGACGTTTGATACCCCAAACAAAGGGAGCAAACGAGGCATTGGTGCTGAGGTGGGTTTCGAGAATTCTTTCTCGTCTTGGGCTGCCCACTTTGAAAGCCAGGAAACGACTGGATGCCATCACACTTTCTGCATGTCGAGGAAGACGCCTGGGGGAATATTTGTGCAGGTGCGCTGCGTATATTTCTCGACATTACGAGAATGCAGACCACTTTTGAAGCAGGAAACATGAGTTTATGGAACAGAACCAGCATTTTCTCGGACACAGCCTGGGAGGACAAAGGTAGCAGTGTCTTTTGCAAATCTTCTATTTCTCAGTCAAGGCACCAAAATAAAGTGAACATTGAGTGGGTTCCAGAGTGTAAAACCGAGAGAAAATCTGCCCGCACTTGTACTCACCGAACGGAGGGTTGATGCAGAAAAGAACGAGTAGTGACAGGCCCAGGTGCGCGTTTGGCCCGGTGCTGACACCACCAATATTTGCAGAGCCTCCGCCCTGGTACACGGCGACGTGAGGCATGTTTTCTGTTCCACAGCCTGCAGAATGTGTCAGGTGAACCTGGTTCTCAAGGTTCTGTCTTGCAGAATCTGGTAAATCAGTCAGCACTTTTTGTCGTTGTGAAATTCACGTCATTCTTGAGAGCGTTTATGAAGAGCGTTCACGAATGAAATGATTTGATTTGAAACACGTTCTCTTTTTTGCAGGTCTTTTTCGCAGCAACTCGAGACGAAATCTCCTACGTTTTCCACACATGTAATTTCCGAACTTCAACAAGCTGCTTCGCCACCTATTAGTCTTGTCTGATTTGTATGCATTTATGCGAGCTTCTTCTGAAACGCGCAGTGGAGCTCTTCGTAAATCAGAAGCGTCAGTTGGTCACAAACACTAAACCGTGATCTGCCTTCACTTCACTTTAATCCACGTGGGTTTTGATCCAGTCTGGCTTTCAATAAATAATTCCCGTCGAGTCAATAAGATTCACAGCGGATCAGCAGCGAATGGCACGAGGCTATGTGCAGTCCTCCGAGAATGTGTCCACCTTAACTAGCTCCTCGACGCTCCTCGCTGGGCCCTGGACAGCCATACCTGCAAAGAGGCAGAGAGCCGTCATTTAAGAGGCTTCGCTGGCTGCAAGTTGATGCAAAAAGCCTCACGAGTCTTCCACATATCAGCATCTCCCAGTTGTGTCAGATAGCAATTGCGGCCATTAGTTGAATTAACGTCAACAAACGTGGGGAGAATCTCTTCCAGCTGCACATTTGTGTGATATGAATGGAAGACAAGGAACAGCATCATCACCGAGACTGCACGTGGCTCCTCAAGACCTTCGTTTCCTGAAAGTTGCAAACCACAATTGAAACAAACACTTTGAACATGCAAAGACAAAGTTCTTCAAACACGCAATGCTCATGAACAACGTTCAAAATACCCAATGCACGACAGCCTCCCACCAGGACCTCAACGTCAATCAGGAAAGACTTGAATCCAAGATCTTTTGAACTGGAGGTCAGTACCAAAACCAAATCACCACTCCGGTTTGTTCTGTACCAGGAGAACAATGGGTATCATGACCAAAGACAAAGGCGCCAGTGTTTTGTTGCGGACGTTCCGAAGTTTCCAGTATGAACGCTGGTCTTTTGGTCGCACAACGAAACAAAACATAAGCTAAAGGGAGTTGGCTCTTTCATTTCTTCCGCAGCAAGCGCTTACAGTCCGTCAGTTCACTTGACGGTCAGGTCTCATAGAAAACCTTGAGTCCCTCTGTCGGTTCAGACATGGCGTCTGAGGCTTGCATGCAGGCAGAAAACATGTTGACTGATGTTTGCTCTGGAAAGCAGAATCATGTGCGAGCAAAATGTCAGGAATTTGACATTGAATTCATAACTGGCACTGAAGAAGGGACAAGACTTTCGGAGACGCTTCTCAGCTTCCCTGTATGGCTGCCAAAACACATCCACTGTCGATGCACTCGATCAATGCTTGCCATGCTCGTGTAATTGATAACGCTTCTCAATTGGCTCCTCTGTTCGGCTTTTCCATGTCTCGGGCCGCTCTCAAACAGCGGTTGCAGTGCACTTCCTCACTACATGTGCTGTCCGTTCGGCGGAAGTCACTGCAGACATTGAGTCCACGTCTTCCAGGACGGAGCCGCGGCCACCGGGCAAAATCGTCATCATTCGGCGACGACTGCGCGCTTCGCAGTCCGCGCGTGAGTTTCGGCTGTGTCCGATGTTCAGAGAGGGGAACCAAAATGCCGTGTTTTTGGTTTGTTTGTATTTTTGTTTTGGACACAAAAGGTTTCTATTGCGTGTCAGAGGTTTAGAACAGAGCTAAACACAACACACGTCATTACGGATTGCCCTCACAAAGTACATTGCGGTGGTTCTGCGTTGAGTTTGACTTCATGGAGAGAAGACCCATCATCTGTTTCGTTGAATGACTCTTATCAGGGAAACACACGAATCGACAAGCTCTGCGAAGCACATCAGTGGGTCGTGACCAAACCTTTTGTTTGGCCCAGGAAACCTACTGTGACTGTTTCAGTCGCTGTAACCAGTTATGGATTTGTTATTGACAACATCGATTGCCCCATCCAGGGATACGATTCCGTACATCCATGGAGTCAGGACCATATTTCATGCCAACCGAACCAAACATGAAACATTCTCAAAGTTGTATCAAGGAGCAAATTTAGGTGCGCCCTGTGGCATGTGCTGAAAACTGCCTGTTTCTGGAGTCTGCAACAACACAGTAAATTTATCTTGCTGCGAGCGCTACCACACGCTTGCTGCACCTGTCAGAAAAAACACATGTATCTCCAACTGCATTCATCATTCGTGTTCTTTATCTCAATAAATATTTAACACACCGCATGCACCAGCTGTTCTTTGGATGTTGCACAGATGCATACGAGTATATGTCCCATGCGTACGGGGCACTGTTGAAAAACAATAGGTGGTCTCTCTAAATTCAGAAAGGTTGGGTGATCAATTTGTTTGCTCTTTCTGACATCCGCTGTTGCTTCTACAACTACATTTACAGTTTCACCGAGAGAGAGAACAACGTGACAAGAAAATGACAGATTCCAAAGTAACCAACGAATTTTTCTTGCTCTCAACCAGTGGCCATCTATCCTCATGCATGGGCCTGCGTTCAAAACAATTGGTTCAGTCTGTTCAGAACACGATGGTCGGTACTTGACCACCAAATCAGTGACATTGTTGGTGAGTAATAAACCTGCCTGACCCGACGGTGTGTGTGTCCGCAAGTGAAATCCGTTTCCCTCATTGACCAGAAGTCGTCACCATCAGTCATCGACTGTGACGTGTGTTTTTCTGCTGCAGTATCCACAGTGGTTTGTGCGCGAAAACACTATTTCGATGACTGTTTTCACACTGGCGTTCCTTTCTCTCCAGGCTGGCTGAGATACCGGACCGTCCTGCGTATTTACTGCGCGCAGCTGAAGCTGCTAGTTGCTCTGAAACGTTTTGTGAATTTCACAGGTGCTTTTAATGCCATTTTGACCTCGCCTCCATTGATGTTGGAGCTCCATGAGGCTTTTAGCGGGTCTGTTTTAGCTGTGTGTGCGATGTCGCTCCGGTCATACATCACACCGTTCAGTGCCTGCGCCTTCGAGACCCAGCTTCGAATGAGAGTTATCACACACTAAACGCTCAAGATGAAAAGCACAAATCGATTTAAATTACAAGTGCACTTCTTCGGAAAATAATCCGTCACCAGCCCGATCGCTTGAGGACTTGACGAATGTGTTTTGGCACAAGTAAAGCATTGTTCTGACTGCGACGGGCATCAAGTGTGCTCAGAGCGTACCTCTTTGTCTTGTGCTGCTGAAGAAAACAGCCAGCCCTATTTTTCACTCTGTGAGCTATGGAAACTACAGCACAACAAAACGGTGTCGCTTTGACCACTGAAGCAGACCACATGCACGGTTGTATCACGGAACCACCGCCTTATCCTTTCATCAATTATCCAAATGGACGTTCTGCTGGGTTCAAAGTCCTCAGCCGTGAACGATGCCTCGCAGACCCGAGACAAGCGAGAGCTGCATAGAAGTCTGACACAAGAGGATGGTTATGCCACCTCCAGGCTCCACAGGCCGGACGCTGTTCGCAGACGTTCTCACACCGCTGGGGCACTTCTTGCGTGTCCAGGCCCTGAATGTCCAGCTGAGGTGGTGAACAAGAGAACCAGAAGTAACAATGTGGGATACAGGCAGTCACTGATATTCATGACTTCGAATGCAAACATGAAAGGAACACCTTTCAGGAAAGTTTTGCACACACTGCTCTGTTTGGCAGCTTCTTCACGTTTTCGTTGCGTCATTGTTCTCGTGTGGGCACTCACGTCGCTCGGTTGGGCTGTTTGGGCCCTCACACACTGAAGCAAGTCTGTAACGTTTCTGTGCGCACCAAAGCTGTTTCAACAGATGAATACAAAAAAATGGTTGTTTCTTTTTCTTTATTTTTCTCTGTTGTTGCCATGTTTTTTGCTGCACATGACCACAGTTACTGATGAGCAATCAGTTTGTCATACAGTACCACCATTTGCAAATGATTCTGTGCGATGGGATTGACAGAATGGTCGCTTTCATCATAGATGTCTTTGAATCTTTGGGGGCCATTCCCTGCCCAATGGTTTGAGTAATCTTGGAATTCTGCACATTTTTTCGCGGGTCTGTCCATTGACAAAACAATTGGCCAGTCCTCCATTTACAAGAAAAGCCTGTCACAGGAAAAGACAAAATATTCTTATCCGTTTTGCTCATGACAAACACTCTTGCTGAAAGGAAAAAATATAATTTGCCAGATGAACAGGAGACACACGTGACAAAAACTCAAAGTCAAGAAAAGATTTGTATGGGCTCAAGAGTGAATGAAACACAGGGTACAGCCAGAACCAGCATTAGATCCCTGGGAGGGACATACAAATTGTGAGAATTTCGGTGCAGATTTGCCACTCACATTCCCCCCAAAACAATCTCTGTTGATCGGGGAGAGTTCCTTCCTTGTTGACATCACTACTCTGGCTGGCAAGCGTCAGGAACCCATTCAAGAAAGAGATCCACGTGCCGACCCAGCACCATTGAAGTTCATGCAGCTGGGTTGTTGTGTGCACTGTCAGTCCGAAAACGGAAACGGAAACGTCATCTGAGATCCCAGCAATGTCACGTATTTGGTGTGTTCGTGGGTGATACTTCCCAGGATGGGATGGCTTTACCTCTAACACTGAAACGTGGACACTCATCAAATATAAGCACTACATGTCTGAATGAGCCTGAATATTGATGCCTTTCGTTTTCTTTCAAGACGACGACCGAAAACAAGGTAAAATGCAACAAATCGAGACAAATCTAAGGCAACTTTCTGACTGAAACATTTTACACATTCATATTTTTTGTGCAATCAACTATTTCAACCAACTACAACAAGTCAAAACAAAGCAAAATGAGACAAAACAAGGGTATTTTTTGTATTCACATATGTTATTGTTGCTTTCACTTTTGTTTACTGAAACAAGGTAAAATGAGACACAGTGAAGAAAAATTGTCCACTTGTTGTTCCTTTTTTAACTTGAAGTACAGGCAAAAAAGGCCAAATAAAGGCGACTTTCTCACATCAACAAGGATTTATACAAAAAAAAAAAGAATTTTAAAAATTGCTTTTATCCTTGGACAAATTGCCGTGAAAAACCAAACAAAACAGGAATTGAAATCTGAAAGAAAGGGGACAAGTTGAATGTATGACAAAGGGGGACAAAAAAAGTGTCACCCATCATGTTGTCCACAAAAAGGGTGTGGAAGAAAATAATTGTTTTTTGGGAATTTGGTGCAAATAATGCCCAAGGTGTTGCGAAGAAAATGTGTTGCTTATCTGGAGTAGGGTTGGGGGGTCAAAGCCAACCTTTAACATTTTGTTGAAAACATGGGGTTTGTAATGGGACATTTTTGTACTTATTTGGAGTGTTTATTCTGCATCAATACGATAAAATATAGGCAGAGATGATTTTTTGATCACTCAGATCTTGTAAAATTGCTTGAAACAAGACAGTCAGAATAATTTGGGCAAGGAATTTTGGTTTGGGAGCAAAAAGTGCCAAAATTTTGTCACCTGGAATTTTCCTCATGTTACTGGTATGACAGAGTTGTTGGTTCTTGAAGGACCAAAAGAGTTTTGGAAGGTGTCATTTGAAAAGTCACTGGTGGATGGTCATCGCGAGGCCCAGGGCCTGTTCTCAGAAATCATCAGAGACACTTCCTTTGTTATCAGGCGAAACGGTCTGAGTATGATAAGAATGAAGAAACTCTTGTCAGTTGGTGGCATTTAAAGGTTTGGTTACAGTCCAACTTGGGGCAATACTTCAGCTCACATGTTCTCCAATCATAAACCCACCCAAAATGTCACCACAAAAGTACAATTTGCCTCACTACTTCCGGCGTCAGATTGTTTTCCTGCAGTTCAAAGATCCCATTGCCTTTCTGCTTACCGAACTCTCTCGTGTACAAGACGCCCTCGTGAAAAAGACGCACCTCAACATTTGGCCTGTTTTTCTGGTACGAAGACCAAGAAAAACAACGAAAACTCATACTCATGTACAAGACGCACTCTTCATTTGAGATTCAATTTTGGGGCAAAAAAGTGCGTCTCATATACGAGACGGTACGGTACGTGTCAGAAACTCATCAGGGCTTTCGATTACAAGGTTCCAACTTTCGTCCGGAGAATAGGGCCCCACTTTGGGCACAAGTGGAATAACTTCTTCCCAGCTTTTGTGGGAGCCTATTTTCTCGTCCACCAAAAGGGGTGTTGGCAAATTGGTGGGGGTTCAACCTGACGCCCCCAAAAAAGTGTGCCGGTGTTCTGGCAAGACCGATTTTCGTTTGGCGTACTTTTCGACGCAAAACATCTCTGGGATGGAAGAGAGAAACATCGAAGATTTATATTTCAGTAACAGACAGCTGAACTGACAAACACCAACGTCCCGAAGGAACGGACGAATGTTCGACAAAAACTCAGAACACAAAGGTGAGGCTGATGTGTTGCTTTGAAGAATTACGGGTCCTTGACTCGTGGGATATGGACTGTTTTTGGAAGGTTTCCAGGGCACTGAATTGCAGCGACATTGTCCAGAATTGTCGAGGTCCACCAACACAAGGGGATTCTGGGTGTGTCGACAGGCTGAACGGACGAGTCGCAAATCGCAAGTTTCTTTTCTCATGGCGTCGAAAACATATGGAGAATGAACAGACACAAGGTTCTGGCGGAAAATGTTTCAAGGCTGGAGTTCGGGCTCACTAGGATTTGGGTTCCCTTTCTCAAGGAATTGAACGGAAGTGATTGTTACAGTTTTCAACCTGTCGCAAAACTACGCGAAACCTGCCGTCTCGAAGGGGGCCCGTGCACGTTGCCAAAGTGGTTCACTGGAAATCGAAACGAGTAGAGTTTGGACATCAGTTGTTGCGTTGGCCGCAGAGTTCTGTCTGGATTTGTTATTCGCAGTCCATGGAGTGAGATTCTGCTCCCACTCTGTGGAGCAAATTTGCATATTTTTGATGAGATTCTTTGGATTGGATGGATACAAAATGTGTGTGGTTCCGAGAGTGGCGAAACAGCTTCATTTCTTCCTGAGGGAAGGATTCTAGCTTTTTTCATCGGAGGCTAGGTGGCTGTGTGGCCATCACAAAACAAGCTGCACGTTTATATCTAAGAAACGTTGTCAGAGTGTCAGAATGCCCTGGTTGCCAAAAGTGCACAGTGCACTTTTGACTCGGACGATCATCCGAGTGAAAACTACCCAAGACCAGGGTCAAAAAGTCAATATGAGGTACTCCAAACAACACACCATTCAGGTTTAATGACAGTGGATGTTTCAATCAAAAGTAGATTTTTGGAAACTCTTCAGAACTGTATAGATCTTTCTTCTT
>JAAUXT010126470.1_pt1 | contig 13826 bp, 11 predicted proteins | sample 7278171 | NCBI WGS metagenome assembly JAAUXT01 (sample SAMN14350112, study PRJNA611818) | marine sediment metagenome | isolation source: surface marine sediment (1.8m) | place: French Polynesia: Moorea | collected 2018-08 | reverse complement strand
GACGACAAGAAGATATGGTTCAGTGTTCAAATGCACACAAATTGGTGCTTCAACAACGAAACTTTGCTCGCGATGGGTCAGTTTGCGCACAAGGTTCAACACATTTCTTTCAGGCGCACTGGCGCAGTGCAAACACATGTGCAGTCTCTGCCACAAGGTTTGCTGAGCAAAATGCCGCAATTGCAAACTTTGTCAGTTGAGTCTTCAGCTTTCACGCATGGGTACTTCATGCAACTTCTGTCAAACTTGCAGACTTTGCAACTTGTGCATTGTCCCAACTTTGACATTGACACATTGGTTGAGGCCTTGCAACATCTTGGACGCCACAAGGCCCTGCACAATTTGAACTTGTGTGGGGTACCCAGGGTCTCCTCATTCAACAAATGGCAAATTTGTTCCATGTGCCCAAATCTGCAAGACGTGCAGTCGACTGCATTGATGGGAGATTTCGTCGCTGAACAATGTTTCATTGATTGTCCAAAGTTGATCAAGTTTGACTGCTGGCCACTAGCGTGTACCCAGAAGAAGTGGCGACAGCTGCACACTCATTTTCCACAAATCATTTTTGGTCACAGAATATGTTCACAACTGTAAGGAGTGGTGTACTCTTGTCCTCTTTTTATTTGTGAACCCGGTAGAACAACTGGATGTTGAAAGACAGCAAAGTATGATTTCACACAACTGGGTTTAAAGGGTCCAGAATTTTGTATCATCAATAAGTTGTCACATAACAACAATGGTCGTGAAGTACACACAACAAGAATGTCCCTGTTCAACTTGTACCGAACGTGTAGCAGGGTCAAAGGTTCCAGACATTTGTTAACAAGTTGTGTTAGAAAGAGTTCCTTGTCAAACTGACAAAGTTCTGTTGAAAATAAATACTGGAAGAACCTTACAACTGTTGGATCAGGGTGCACACCCACTTGTCCGAAGAGAACATTTTTGAATTTTTCCGCAAATCACGCAAATGAGCTATGTCCGCAATAGCTCGCTCTGTGCGAACCTTTAAACAAGACAAACTGACGGAGGAAGCAGTGTCACGCAGAACATCATACTGAGCTGCATACAACTGCGCAACTTGTACAGCATCGCAAACACTTGTGTCAAACTCTGACAAACATCGAAGAACACCTGCATTGCTCAAAATGAGATCATGCTCAGATTTTTCACCATCACTGTCAACTGCGACATGACCAATCAAAGCTGCCACTGCATCAATGTACAATGCCTCAGCAATTTGTGCATGACACAAAGCCTGCCTCGCTTTGTGGGCCACTTCACCAGATGATTTGAGAGTGGACAACAAGATGTCAGAATGTTTGCGTACACTTTTCACGGATGCTCCACCTGTTGTCATGCTAACACTTGTTGTGAAGAAAACAAAACCGCGCTCAGCATAATGGAAAGTTGGATCACGGGAAGGGGGTAAGTACGCACAAATCAATGAAGAACACTCAGAAGGGGACACATCTTCAATCACACTCAACATGGAACTGTCATCAAAAGTGACCAAATCCTCCTCACACTCTTGTGCCGTTTTCAAGCCCAGTTCCTCCAGTTCACGCTTGTCATACAAATCCCTCACTTTGCGCAATGCATCGCGCGCCTCAGTCAAATCCTGTTTTGCACGTTCCAGTTTGTTCACTTCCACAAGAAGCGCACGTTCCATGTATCCATCCAGCAACGCATCCTCCATCACATCAGCATCATAGTTCTTGGAGTAAGGCCAGAACCATCTAAAAATTCTGAGTTTGTGCACAGCTGGAATAGGGCACACTGATGTTCCATTCTGAATGTCCATCTTCAACTGCGACAACCCTTTGGTAATGCCATCGACATACTTCACACGATGTTTCCATACTTCGTCAGGAGTCAAAGCCAACTCACGTCCCATGTCCGCATAACACTGCTTCATGAATGGTCTTGCACTCTTGAAATCTTCGGAGAATCGAGCGTTTCTTTTTTTCTCATCGTACAAAACCAGGTACTTCTTCCAGACTTCTGAGAAACGGGCCATCTCTTCGAATGTGTCATGCAACTTAATCTTCTTTTTTGGCCGCTGCAAGGAAACAAAAGCAATGATCACCAATTTTGGTGATGTGACTCACTGGTTGCAATTCACAAGAGGACAAGTGAGTTATCAGTGACATTGTGCACATTTTGAGTACAATGTCGAAAAAGAAACAAGAACATGGACAAAAGTATGACAGTATTGACACGCACCTCACACACTCACTGAGAAGCACACACAAATTCACACCCACTTGTCATTTCAGGATAGTCCATGTTCTCATGAACATTCTGAGAAAAGGTGTCATTCAGAAGTCTGTGACAACCCTTCTTTCTGCATTGCACAACGGTGTGAGCAAGAAACAAGTGACGGCGCAGGTCAGCTTGAGTGAAGAATAAATTCTTCCCACAGAAATTGCAGGACAATGGACTGGTGAAGTGCATTGTCACTGAACACAATTCAAGTGCTCTCATCTCATGCACCCACACCCACACACCAAGTTTGGGACACCAAATCTGCAAAGACATGCACCCTGACATGAATCGCAACAAAAAATGTGAGGTGAATAAGCGTACACAGCACACCCCCCTGTACTTCTACCTGACCAGTTCAGCCGTTTGACATTTACCCGCAATGCTCAGCCGAATGACATTTTACGAAAGGAAGCCGCGAAATATGCACACACACCCATACACACGCACACAGGAACTCACCTGAATGTTGTCATCCTTGTCTGGAGGCATTGCTGACCCTGTATGTCGCACTCCACTTGCCATGATTATCTGGAAAAATTGTAAGCATCATGAGTGATGGGAAATATTGCATGACAAGTCAATTTTTTGCTGGCAGCAATTGCCTCACCCAAACTTCCAACATGACAACCAACCACCAACACCAACCACACTGATCAACACAGACAAACTGCAACATTGAACTGTTCTTCTTACAGGGGCAGGGCAAGCATGATGGCTTGTCTCTTGTCTATGCCTTCATCGTCCAAACCATACTCAATGTCAATATCATCCGGAACATCTCTGCCATCATTGTCATCCTTGGCTTCATCTTCAGTTATATCCTTCTTGCGGATGGCAAAATTGTGTAGCACACAGCATGCCGCAATGATAATCTTGGCCTTTTCTGGACACTTTACATCCAGAAATTGCAAGCTTCTGAAACACCCTTTCAGTCTCCCGATGGTTCGCTCCACAACACTCCGGATAGAGGAATGAACTCTGTTGAAAGTTCTTTGCCTCCTAGTGAGTGAGCCATCATCCCTGAATGGTTTCAACAGGTACGACTTCGTTGGATATGCCCCATCTCCAAGGATATGGTATGTTGGTGAAGACACAATGTGATCGACACAACCTCCATTGGGAACCCACAACACAGAGAGCTTGAAGACATGTGCATCATGCGCTTTCCCTGGGTTGCCCACATCAATGGAACTGATGATCATATCATCCAACATGGTCAGCTGCAACGACGACGTGCAACCTAACTATTTGCATTGACGATGGACAGACAAGTAAAAGGATGAATGCGACCGGAATACCAGTTTTTGGACCATGCGTCCTATCTATTTGCATTGAAGATAGACAGACAATTAAAAGGATGAATGCGACTTTCCGGGTGGAAAACCAGACATTGGAGGGGGGTCCAGAATTTTTAATCTTGCATTCATGAACATGGACAACAGTGTTGAACCTTGCCAAAAACCATGAACATTGTGGAGGGGGGATCCAGAATTTTTGCAATTCGACTGTGGAGCACAAATTACACACTACCAAGGGTCCAGAATTTTGTACGACGAAACTGAGCACACCTGCAACAACATTGTGTACATTTTCTTTCGCACACTGAAGTAATCTTCAGAAAACTGCATTCCTGGAGGCTTGCTGATCATGACATGTGTGCCATCAATGGCACCGATGACTCCAGGAAATCCATATCTTTGCTTGTAGTAATCAGACATTTCCTTTTGCCGATCACAATTGGGCCAGAAAATATGCTTCCCAAGCAGATCCTGTGTGATAATGCCCAGCATTTCCTCAATACAGGTGAAATAACATGACTGCGTGATGCTGAACTTGTCAGACAAAAGGCTGTATTTGCCTTTGTGTGCCACAAAGTGCAGCAACATGAGGACCTGCTCTTGCAGGTGAACTTGTGGCCGTCCTCTACCTACAAAAACATGCACTACCATCGTAATTTGGGAAGACAACATGGAAACCTTCAAATTGTCGAACAGCGATGTAGACTCTACTATCACGTTGTCTGTAGAATGGCCCAATCTCTTCCACCAAAGCTTGAGCCGTGGAAGCCTTCATACGAAAAAACTCCACCCATTGCTGTACATTGTAGTTCCCCAGATCACTGACAAAACCCTTTTGTTTTGCTATCTCCTCACGAACACTGGTAAAAACATGAGTCCATGTACAACCATGAAGCTGTAGAGTCTAGTCTAAATCTAACTCGAGAATCGCCGACATTTTAACCCTCAAAAAATGCCACTTACACAGAGTTTAGCACCAAGCCGCGTTGCTTGTGTCTTGTCTGACTTGAACTTGTTCCAACTGCACACTCGTCTTCTGAGAACACTTCCTCAACACAGAGAAATAACGCAATTAAATCCTTTTCACCAAAATCGCTGTGTCTTGCCGCCATTTGCTTGATCATGTGACTGAAGCTGCTCTGACGCCACACGAGCCATCCCCGAAAACCTATTCTTTTTGCCGTGTTTCGGTGAAGCTCCACACCCCCAAACGCAGCCCCGAATTCGGGGATACAGAAATCAAAAAGAACAGACCCCAGGAATGGACACAGGTCTGTGTCTTTGATGAAACCTCACAGGGTTCAAGTCAAACATATGCCATGGCACTCTGTCAACAATCTGAACAACTTGTAAACTGAAACATTGAAACTGTTGTGATTCATTCGCAGTTTATCTTTGCATGTGCACAGCAGGTGTTTGTGTGAATCTCATGCAAAAGGAATTGGTACAACTGGACGTGTTGCAAACGACCTTTCGTCCAGAACAAATTCAAAATTAAACACTGCATATTCTTGAGAGATTGCAGCTGCACCTTGTTGGTATAGATCTTGATGTGCCCTCGTGGCCAAATGCCCTGAAGTTGAAGGCCAGGTTGTTCAGGATATACGACTGTGTGCACATTGTTTGATTCACCGATTGTTTCAGTCACATTGTCCGGATTCTTGAGACCGTGTAAACCCAAGGCCTTCCACGTAGCATTGGAAAAGTTCAGTTGTCCTAGCTGGTGAAAGTCGCACCCGAATGGAACACCACAGAGCCCATTTTCGTTAGACTGCAGATTTTTTGCCTCATTTTGCTTTCTTGATCCATGCAGCTGAAACGTTTGTCCATCTGCAATGTTAAAAACGTTCCGCAGGTGGTGCCGAGACAAACAACAATTCACCATTCCATTTCAAGGAAATAGCTCGCTTTCCGTCAGGTGCAGACGGAGTTGAGGGAAAATCCAGTCTCTGGCAGAAAAAGAATGTCCTCAGTATACGACCACAAGCAGTCGCACACCAAAGTACATACACACTTGTTCACAATTCGTCTTGCGTGCACGGGCAGGTCCAATTTTCAAATGAGTCGAAACTCTCTTCATGGGCCCAAAAACACCGAAATATTTCGATCACCGCATCACCTGTGCACAGACACCAGTGTCACCTTTTGTTTGCCATTGCAAAATGGAACCCGACTTCAGTCAAATGTCAGGAGGGCTCTGCAAGGTCAAGGAAATTCAAAGAATTGCTGAAGCAATCTGTGAAGGGGTGTTTGTGGCAAATAAAATTTGCACATGGTTTCTTCTTTCAAACATCAAAGAAGACACGCATTTCATTGATCAGAGAATGCTGCCGTGCTGCAGTCTTTGTGCTGATCAGTTCACCAAATTCAGCCCCGTCCATGCGTGCGCACACATGCAGCAATCCACGTTGGGCCAAATTTCGCTGCTTGCATTCCACATGACTGTTTTCACGAGCATATTTTGCCTTTGGGCACAAAATTCGAATTACCAAGATTGTGTTGATTGGCCAGCCATTCAACCTCAAAGCCTGTTTGTTTGGCGGTTCGCAATGATGTGATTGACACATTTTGAAATATTCCATGTAATATCACAAAAAGCACTGCGTAGCATTTGGGGGAAATCATCCCAAGCTCATGCATGCACGGACGAAACTCGTACAGAGAGTGCCCCAAAACAAAAGGATCTTACCAAACTGAAGACTGCAGCCATGTAGGTGCCCGTGCGGAGTGTCATGCAACAGCAGCATGTTTTCGCTGTCACCATTTTTGGTTCTTGATGCTTGAATCCGTGTTTTGCTCTTGCTGGGTTGTGTGAAATACTTTGGATCTGGAGTTGGGCTGAAACAGTCGATTGATCGCACGCAGCCCGTATTGTGTTTTGGAGCACCGCCTCTCCCCGCAGATCCAATGGGCTCAGGCTCCGTGTGTAGCAGCAGAAGCCAACACAGCGCGCGACGCTTCTCAATTTGAAGCTGCCTGTGACTCAATAAGGCAAAGCTGCTCGCGCACAAGTGGAACTGTGGAGACGGCAGACACGGATGCCTCGCGCATCATGGATTTTCATTGGTTTTTGGAATGGTTGGTGGGAACGTGGAGGAAAGCTGCTTGACGCGCAGAGGAGCAGCCACTGAGATCACAAGTTGTTCTGCTGCGCGCGTTTCACACAAAAGAAACAAACGCACGCACGTTCCAACTGCGTATAGTTGGAGAATCGAAGTTGGCACGAGTTTTTCTAAAGGGGTTGGATTTGCTGCAGTGTATTTATTCCCACTTGAAAAACTACTCTTCAATATGAATATCACAGTTTTCAAGGTCTAATTTCCACACATACGTGTATGGAGGAACTAACTTTGGCATTGTGAACTTGTCCTGCTGCTTTCCTGAAACTGCGACGCATGCCGTGAACGAATTTTCCAACTCTGAACAAAAACACGCATTTCCAACGAAAGTGAATTTCTCTCCACGGTTTTGAGGAATTGTTTTATGCTGCAGTGACATTGCGCCGAGTCCAGCAACAGGCCCAATGGGCCGGATAATGGGGCCCCTGAATAAAATTAGTCAAATCTTTTGTGTACCCCAGGCCACTTGGCTTCATTTTGCTGCGTTACCTGTGCGTGCAATTATGTTTCAAGACGGAGGTTGCCCCACCCTCGCGGTGATGCTATTTCTCGCGTGTTGCAGGACAGGAAATTTTTGTGACTGTGCAACAACAATGTTTGAAACTTTTGCCGTTGGCGAACAAGTTTTGCACTGCAATCACCGACAACGAGCCTCCAAGGTCTCCTGCATGACTTTGTGTCAGAGCTTTCTTGCACGTGTTGATGTGGAACACAAGGCAGAAAAAGATTTCTTCGTGATCTTGCCGCAGACAAGTGCTGTGAACAGCACTCATCTCAGGTTGAAAAGGCACATTTACAGAGAAGAGTCGGGGTCCTAGAGCATCCCCACGTTCAAACCGTCGTCCTTCTTGTTCCCATCCCGCTCGAAAAACATAAAATCCTGAAACAGGAAATGTTGATGCCTGAAGTTTTGAGAAACTTGTTTGTTTCGTTGGTCAGTTGTTTGTCAGCATTGTGCAGCTGGAAACGCACCGCCAGAAATTACCAACAAGCAGAAAAGAGGAACACTCACAATCAAGAAGCAGGCTGCAATCATCGTAGCTTTTATGTTCACGTCCAGGTCCATGGGGAATGTGATGCCGAAGTTGTCAGTGTCAGTGAAGTACTCCTTCACAATGCCACTCCACTGCTTCCTAATTTGCCCGACCGGAGTGTCTCCGTCTGCTGACAAAACCTGCAACAGAGTGGATTCCCAGAACTTGAAGAAAGGTGACCTGTCACGCACGTATCCAATCCATCCCCAAACTTTTGCAACTGTTTACCGAAGGAGCAAGTCCTTGCAGTGCACATGTTCGCTGTACTCGTATTTTCTGACCACAGAACCTGTTCCGGGAAAGTGCAAGGCACTCTCTTGCTTCAAGTGTAGGAGCTGTGGAGACACCCCATGCACACGCTTGAAAATGGTGTCAGGACGGGGCAATGGAAACAGGAGATTCAAAAACAAACGTGCACGGATCATAATTTTTCAGAGATGCATGGAAGGCTCACTGTCTCTGGACAACACATGTGGCGCAGCGGACGAACTTCACGCAGGGGCAGAGTCACCTGGAACTCGACGTCTCCACAGACGTTGCAGGTGCAGCATGGCCCCTCGATGCGCAGCACGGTGTTGTCCGACGCGTCGCAGATGTGGAACTTGGGCGTGCAAATGCTCCACGACTGGTACACGTAGCCACATACGGTTCCCGGGGGCGCCTGCACCTCCACTTTCTGAAATGTCACCGCAACTTTGCAGTGCATGTTGTGCTTGGCGTCGCCGGAAGCGAATCAAGGCTTCGTGAGTCGGCGAGTTTAAGCAGAGTTTGACCCACTGGGACCCAATCTCCAACGACAAAACAGAACACAAAGGAAAAGCTCCTTTATGACGCGCAAACGTCAGCAGGTGTGAAGAAACAAGACTTTGCCTTGAACCTGGAATCACAATAAATCTTACCAGAACCGTGTGATGAGCAAACGAAGATGTTCAAGAGAGATCATCAACCCTGTTCGTGCAACGGAGAGAAAAGTGGCACCTTGAGGCAGCAGGGGCACCAGCACGTATCACAGCGGAGAGGCGCGTCCAGGTGGATCACCTCGCGTCCAGCGTTGTCCAGGATCTTGATATCAAACGGACGCTCGCTGCCACAACAGTTTCGCGTGCAGCAGCATGTATCTGCAGGAAAACAGACAGTCGCCCGGGGTTGCTTTTTGTTCAAAGAAAGCTTTTGTGGAAAGGCTTGAAGCAGAGAGAACATGCCCAATTTTGGATGTCCTTGCACACGCTTGAATTGCGAAGACACATGCACGGTGTCTCGAGATTGAAAGGTAAAACGAAAGTTTTGTTTGCGTACCTTCTGCTGCAAAGTAAATTCTTTGACCCATTGAATTTTTGATTTCGTATTTGTTGTTTGTCTCAAAACTGGTGAAAGCTGGAAGAAAACAAAAAATTACGTGCACACTCAGCCCATGCATGTTTTGCGTTTTGTTTGCTTCTGCGTTTCTGAGAGACAACTTGACCAGACCAAATATTTCACTGTGAACAGCCTGAAGAAGACACAAAACTGAATTCGTACCTTCTAACAATTCTACTTGTTGGTGGATGAGCACTTGGTCAATCTGTGTGAGGTACTCCAGCCCAGGAGGACAGTTGACAGGGGCCTGAGGCGCTGGCATCCAGCCTGGACCTGCAACATGCGGAATTTTAAGAATGTGGACATTATTCAGGCGTCACTGAAAAACCTTATCATTTCGACTCGAAAATTTTGTCAAATTGTTTCGCAGGCATGAAGAACTGTGTGGAGCCTCAACAACACAAGTGACTGAAATGAAGCGTCCCTGCAACAGCCAAAAAATCTTTTGAGGGTCATTCCCGCACGTCAGGTACACTGTGGGTTTTGACAAAAACATGTCGTATGGTAGGTCTGACCAATTCTCGGAGCTTTCCTTCGGGAATCAGAGGGGGCCCAAACCCGGAGTGCCCTGCAAGGGTTTATCCCTGTGTGAGCATGGAATTTGGCTTGGTTTGAAAAATAAACATCCAGATCCACCATTGAACCTGAGATCAAAAAGCGTGCACATGGGGCTTTCATCACGGAGCTTGTGTTCACCTGCAGCCGTGGAAACTTGGTCAAAATCTCAAAAGATTCAAGGGCGCACACGATGTTCTCACGGAAGAGGATATGAAGTTGTCCCACCTTGTCCTGGTTGTCCTGGCATCGGTTGTCCCACGACGGGGCCGCCAGGATAGGCTCCTCCATGCTGGGCAGGTGGGTATGGTGCCACAGACATCGGTCTGGGTTCTGGCAGCTGTATGCGTTGAGAAGACGAAAGAAGTTTGCGCGATGTTTGTTGCATTCATCTTCTCAAGTTTGCATGAACAACATTTCTTTCTCTTTTTACAACAGTTTTGACTCACCTGCGGGAAGAAGGAGAAAACAAAACAACTCCAGCACACAAGACGATTGACAAGGACAATATTCCAGTTCTTTTCCTGAGCCCGTCAATGTCGTTTCAATCTCGTCCGCTGAGGTTTGGGAGGGTCGATCACACTTTGATCGAATTTCGCGCAGTTCTGATTGTTCGTGCTGAGTTTCGCTCCTTCCCAGGTCAAACGTATGTTTATTTGCACTGAAACCCGTTTTTTCTCAGTTTGTTCCCAATGCCTTGGCTGAATCCAAAGCATCCACGTTTGTTGTTTATACTTGTTGAGCTGTTTCTGACGACACCCAACTGGATGTTTACAGCGTTGCGTAGCCACGCCAAAACGGCTCGGCTCAGCGACCCAGCGTGGGATCAATCGGAAACACACAGAAAACCATTTGAGCGAGTGCGCGCACACACAAAAATCCTGCAACAAAGCAAATCCTTGTCCGTGCGCCAAATCTGACGTCACACTCCAGTCGTCAGCTCCACAACGCAGAAACAAAACCAAAGCATGACGAGCGAAAGGAATCCTTTTGGCTGTTACGCGTGCGTGGTTTTCTGGTGGAAATTCAATGATCCCTGCCCAAAGACAAACCAACCTCCTTTCTTCACACTCAAGCAAGAACAATTTTGGTGTTCACATGCGTGCACATAAAGATAAAGTTGAAATCAGTCAGCCCGTCGTCAGATTTGTGCTTTGTGCATGAGCGTTGGGGCATATAGTTGCAGCACTGCATGTACACCAAGCTGGGGGAGGTTGAAGGACATTTTCTTGTTTCTCCTATCTGCTGTTTTGTGAAGCTTGTTGTGTTTGACTATTTAATTCTTGCATCTCCAAAGTTTACTCTTGTTTTGTTGGTAAAAAAGAAAAGGAACAGGCGGAGGATTCTCTTTGAATAGTAAATCCCAAAGGAAACAATTTTATTATTTTTTTCGTTGTAAAGCACTTTCATGCACTCCTTCTTGTTCCTTCCGTGTCGAATTCTTTGTGAATCTGGATGTTAGAGACAAAAACAACCGCTCTCTGGAAATCAATTTCCAGACTGGTTCAGACAGAAGGGTTGTCTGATCCCTGTGAAAGTTTTTGAACCCACAAATCTTCACTGGAGGAAAAGTCCTTCCCATCCCCATAAAAAGAAACCATTTCCCCCTGGTACTTGGCAATCAGCAGTTTCTCACTTCCTACTGCACAAAGGCAATGAACCGGTACATTTAGAACTCTGTGCTCTGCATCAAGTTCCAAAGATTTTGACAGGAAAAATGAAGTGTCTCGGGAAAGTTGCTCACCAACAAAGAGAGCACAAAAATACTTGAGAGAGTGAGCACCAAGAAAATTCATTTTGCAGTGGGGATTCGAATGAGCATTTGTATCAGTAAAGTTGAGAATAAACAATTGATACTCTTGTTTGAAATCCTGAAGTTGGGGTAACTAGTGGTAGTCAAATGCCATTTTACCACATAAATCATTATTTTCTCATCTTCAATGATGTTCTCAAGCACTCAATTTCTCACATACGAGGCCTGTCAATTATGATGCCGCTTTTTCGCCGAAATGAAGCTGTTCCTTTTGCGATTTGGAAATGCCAACTTTAATGCCAACAGACAAACATTGTGCCAACACAAAGGGCATGTAAAATGCCAACAAGACATGCTTGGAAAAGAATAAATTAAACTTGAAAACCATCAATAAGAACACGTTTGGCAATGATGCACTGCACCAAAAGTTCGCATGTGCAAATGTCCAGTTTCAGTCATCTGCAGAACTGTCAGTGGACTCTCCTTCTTCCTGAAAGTCTTCTGGTGGCACAGAGATGTGTGTTCCCTCGAAGTAGTCACCGTCCTGAGCAACACACTTTTTCCACCTTGTGACCAAATCGCTGAAACACTGGGTGTAAAATTCTTCTGGGTAAGAGCGGAGCAGCCTCTTGGCTTCTGTTTTCAGCTGTTCAAGGTTGGGGAATCTTCTGCCTCTGAGGTCTTCCTTGAGCTTAGGGAACAAAGCAAAATCACATGGGGCCAAGTCTGGAGAGTAGGGCGGGTGTGCCACCAGGTCAATGCCCCACTCTCCAAACTTGGCCAGGGTGGGAGCAGCAACATGAGCAGGGGCGTTGTCTTGGTGGAGTCTGAATGACCTTGTGCCTTCCTGGTTTTTGGTCCACAGATGAGGCCTTTTCCAGCGCACAGCTTCCTTCATCCGCATCAAAGTTTCACAGTAGTCTTCCCACTTGATTGTCCCACCTTGAGGCATGAACTCCACGTGAATTACTCCTTGAAAATAAAAAAAAAAACAGTTATCATTGTCTTGCGTTGAGCTCTTTGCCGACGTGCTTTCTGAGGTGGTCCCTCCTGGGGCAATACCCAAGCAGAAGACTGGTGTTTTGTTTCTGGTTCAAATGTTGCAATCCAAGTTTCATCTGTGGTGATCACACTTGCCAAAAACTGTCCTGGATCCTCCCTCATCAGTGTCAAATTTTGTTCACAGAGTTTTTTGCGGAATTCCTTTTGTTCGGCAGTGAGCAGATGTGGCACCATCCTTGCGCAACGACGTCTCAGCTTCAGGTCTTGTTTCACAATGTTCCAAACAGTCCCCCTTGACAGGCCAGAGGCATTGGATAATCCGCGGATGCTGCGCCTGTTATCTGTTCCAACCAGCCCCCGGATCACCTGGGTGTTCAGCCTTGTCCTCTTGCTGCGTGGACGGCCGGACTTGGGTCTGTCACTTGTGGTCTCCTCTCCAGAATGAAACCTCTTCCACCACACTCGAACTTGAGTTTGGGACATTGCATCGTTCTGGAACACTTGTCGGAGATGCCTCCAACACTCAATTGGCTTGAAGCCTGCCTTGCAAAGGAATTTCAGGTTGACCCTTTGTTCATGTCTGTGCTCAGGGCGTGTCACATTGGCAAGAAGAAGGAGCAAAAAACCCACAAAGAAAGCCATAGTTACTCACATGTGCGCTCAGCTCATGCCTTTCGCCAAATGCCAGATGTGCGACCCATTTTCGTGACCTCAAAGGTCACCTGAAAGCCATGCGAGATCGACAGGATCACTCACAAGTGAAGATCAACATGCCACCTGTCACACCTCCAAAGCTCGAGGAGAAAGCCTGAAGGGTCGGCGAGATATCGGCAGAAAAGCAGCATCATAATTGACAGGCCTCGTAAACTTCCAGTGCTCATCTTGAGGCCAGCAGATTTGTCTGAATATCTGAAATAGCAATGTGGATATTTCTTCTTCTCAATATTGCAATCTGTTGCCATATATTTTGCTAACTGTCTTGATATTGCTCTGAATGTTGCTATATATGGATATTGCATTGAATTGTGGAGATGATATCGACATTGCTACTTCAGACTTTCAGGTAGATTCAGACAAATTCGCCACGAAACTCCTCATCTTTACATCAAAAAGAAGTAAAAAAAACAATGAGGCAAAACTGTTCATGTAAAGGCAAAAGACGATGTGGTGCAACATGAAGCTGCGAAACCCTGCGATTTTTAGGTGATTTGAACCATACATTGTATAATGTATGGTGGTGAAAATCACCTACAGGCATCAAGAGGCAAAATGTGTGAATGCAAGTTTGAAAGTGTTCTACTTGTTTGATTTTAGTCATGTTTGGTTTTTTCATTCACTTTCGAGCTGTAGTTGATGTACAAAGTGTCAAAAGAACAAATTTTTGTTTTTACATATTTTTATGGCCAAAAAAATAATATGGCTGACATAGTGAAATTTGGGTATG
>JAAUXT010062304.1_pt1 | contig 13828 bp, 13 predicted proteins | sample 7278171 | NCBI WGS metagenome assembly JAAUXT01 (sample SAMN14350112, study PRJNA611818) | marine sediment metagenome | isolation source: surface marine sediment (1.8m) | place: French Polynesia: Moorea | collected 2018-08 | reverse complement strand
TATGATGCCGGGTACTCACCTGTGAGTATGATTCCGAGTACTCACCTGTGAGTATGATGCCGGGTACTCACCTGTGAGTATGATGCCGGGTACTCACCTGTGAGTATGATGCCGAGTACTCACCTGTGAGTATGATGCTGAGTACTTGCCTGTGAGTATGATGCCGAGTACTCACCTGTGAGTATGATGCCGAGGATGCCGCACGCGCAGATGATGGGCAGCAGTATGCGGTAGATGACGAGCACGGCCGGATGCGAGTTGAGGTCCCCACCCATATCGTCGTCGTCGTACGTCGCGTTCAGCGCGAGCGACGCGTTGTATTCCTCCGCCGCGCCGGCGTCGGCGTCGTGCTCCGACCCCATCACTCCCGCGCCCTCTGGTGCGTGATCCTGCTGAACAAGATGTTGCCATGGTGATAGGGAGGCTGTGATTACAAGTTACCGTATTCACCCGTGTTTGAGACGCACCTATTTATTCCCAAATTGAGCACCAAACCTGGGGGTGCGTTTGAAACATGGGTGTGAGGTTACTATGATTTCAATGTAATCCTACACCAGAAAATCAGGGCAAAAGTTGGGGTGTGTCTAATACTTTGGTACAGCTTATACACGGGTGAATACGGTACTGGGATCGCTGTTCTCCTGCAGTGGTAGGGGTCCTGGGATCGCAATTTTCCATAATGTCACCGCGAGGCCCCAACAATCACCTCTGACAAGAGCAAGCAATAAACAGGGCGTTTCGCAATCAGGACACCGGTCAGGATTCCACCTCGGAAACCTCACTTATTCACCACCAATAAACCCGCTATCAGCCGACGAGAAACAGAATGTAAATGTCCTGGTCGGGCGATTGTTTCCTGCTGCCCCCAGTGATGTACAATCTCAATTTTCTTTGTTGCGCCTTGAAAACTTGAAATTTACGAAGCAGGATGTTCCGCTTCAGTTTAATTTTGAAAGGCCCTTTCAATGTCATAAATTTTGTTTCAAAGCAGCTTGTGTTGTGAAGGATAAATAAATGATGAAGACGCCTGGGGCTTGAGTGACGCCTCGTCACTGGGGGGTCGAGCTTTGGATGATCACTGCAGATGAAGAGGCAGGCGAAAGATGCTTCACTCACCCTGCCTCATCTGTCAAAATTCACTTCTGAAAAAATAATCACCCAACAACAATGCTTTTCAGAAGAACCAGCGGGGTATCTTTCAACTGCAGCCATGTTCTTTTTGGTGATTTGCGCCTGGTTCCCGAAGGGTAGTAGGTAGCGCAAAGCACATAAGGCATGGTGGACAAGATTCTGTGGACAGCACTTTTTTCCATGAAGATGTTGGTCAATTGTACTCATTTTTGGTCAGTTCATTTGGTTCAGTTCCAGGATGATGTGGCAGGAGCAATTTTGTTCAAAGTTCCTTCCTTTGGAATCTTGGTTGGTGATTGGTGGTAATTGGTGCAAACCACGCAACCTTCCTGGAGGTATTTTTTGCAAAGTTCAGAGCTCCCACCACACGTTTCATACCGTGAACGGGAAAGTTTTACTAGGTTGATCCCCATTGAGCTCAAAACCTATGTGCCCAAAGTGAGATAAACCACACTCTGCATTATTCATTGTTCCTTTGTGGGCAGCGCCGACAACAGCCGACACGGCCCCCCTGTCCGCGGGTCCGCCTGCGACCATGTCCGGCCCAGCCCCGGCTCAGCACGGATTAGACCCTGAAGGGAAACAGCGCTACGACTGTGAATCTCTCCTCCTCCTCAATCTCAGCTGCTGGCTGCTGTAGAAAGTCAAATAACGCGCTGGCTCTGCGAGCTCAGAGACTCCAGGGCTGCAGGAGATGAGGAAACCGCGGGGCGTGACCGCTGCCGCCGCTGGTACTTTGTCTCTACAACTGTAGCGGTTTTCATTCAGATTGGTGACGCGCGGTCTTTTTTTTTACGTCCGCGTCAAAATTTAACATTGAACCCAATGGTGGAATAGGGGTTTTCACGTTGGTGACGCGCGGTTGGGCGGCGTCAGAATTTTTGACGCGCGCGTCAAAATTCAACATGACGCCCAATGGAGCGTTGTGACGCGGGCGTCAATTTTTTGACGCGCGCGTCACCAACGTGAAAACCCTTAATTTTTGATGTCAGCGCAAAAAACGACCGCGCGTCACCCAATGTGAAAACCCCTTGTGTGGCATTGCGTCTCGCTGTGTGACCCTATGTGGGATACAGTGTGCCAGTGGAACTTCTCATACTCAACCTGAACATACTGATTGCATTTGAGACAATCTGTCATCAAATTGCAGAAACAGCAGCTCACACTCAGCACAATGTGAGAAGTCCTTTCCCACCACTTTAGACTCGAACATTCACTCCAGTTTTGTAAACTCAAGCGTCATGAATTTTTTCATCAGGCGTAGTGCGAAATGCGCTTCTCAAACTGCACTGAGTGTGAGACCCTTTTCCTCGCCTCTGCATGGGAGTCAAGTTGTGCAAGCCAGTGAGTTTGGCTGGCTGAAATTTCTGAATACGAAAGGATGAACATCTTGACGCCCGACATTGAAATTAGGTCAGAGAGACCTTCCAACGTCAAGATTGAGATCTGGGTCAGATACTCACGTCAAGATTGACATCAAGATACTCAGAACCATTTTGCTGGTCTCCAAACACGACGTGACTCCAGTGTGAAAATCACAGTCTCTCACTGTGCGGTTGTATGGTTGTGTCAAATGGAAGATTGGTTCCACAAAGCCTGCAGTTGCACAGTCATGCTTGGAGTACAGTCGCAGTGGTGCATTTTCCCTTGCTGCTGAACCAGTATTTTAACTTGTGTACGCAGCCTCAGGATCGGCAGACAGAAGAAAATCCAACAAAGGCTTCATTCACGGTCTTGAAAAACAGAGCTAAAAGCGTGGTGCAGGTGTGCGTGTATCTGGCACTACGTTCGTGAAAGTTTGAAATTCAATTCCTGAAACGCCTTTTGACTTTCCATTTGAGTGATGGCATTTGTTTGAGGGCTGCGAACAGCGGGGAAACGTGATGAAAGGCAGACGAATACCCCAGTGAGAAAGTGGCTTGTTGTTCAAACACAGATCAATCCAATCTTGCATTCCATTTTCTGAAATTGATTTTAGATTTTCTGCCTGTCTCTAAAACCACTGAGTGAAACACTCTGAGCTGCATTGCACTTTCGTCTGATTTTTGGTGCAAATGGACAAAACTGTTCTGCCAACAAAAGGTTTACAATTTTACACTGAACGCAGACAAGATCTTCAGGAAGGTCCAACAAAGGAACTTTGGCTAAAATTTCAGATTCAGCTAGAAACCTCTTGCACCAAAAACTAATCAGCACGACAAGTGAAAAATGTATCACGACCCAGCAAAACTTTTTGACCAGCAAAGGACACGATACGAAACGCGTCATGAACGGAACTTTCACATCCGTTTCATCCGTTTTGGACCGACTCGACGCCCAGGAATTAAACGCGCTGGTTCCTGAAACGCGCTGGTTCTTTATGGCCTCGGAGACAAATTTGGGCCTATCTCGATTCCGCTCGGGCCCGGACCTCTTCTGGCCCATCGCACAGCTGAAAGGCTCCAATTGAGACGCTGAGACCCAAATGTTCCCCCAGACAGACGGGTTTTTAACAAGTTGACTGCCTCATGCACACTGGAAACATTTCGCAGCTTACGCCTAAACAGACTCCAGGGCAAGAAGGCTTCTCGAGGAGACAAGCTCGTGTGTTTCTACGAAGATACCTTCTGTGTAAAGAAGCAAGGATTAGATTTGCGCAGTCGTAGAAACTGAGCAGGACTGCAGATCTCCTGCCAGGTGCAGTCGAAGGATAGTGACAGGCTGCGTCTGCCTGGACTGGCAGAGCGAGAGATGAAGCACTGCTGCTCTTGTTTCTTGTTTCGCAGGTCTTTTGCAGGCGCCCAGCCCTCGGCGGCTTGAGTGTCAAGGACCAGGCAATGGTTTCGAAAAGTCAATGACAACTTTTTGTGTCCAACATGGAATTATGCTTGTGGCGATTTTGAATACTCTATCACATTATTGTATGCTATTTCGTGGATGAATGTTCAGTTTGCCTTTTTGATACAAAGGAAAAGTCGGACAACTGAACAACTGATATCGTGTGGTGTTGTGAGAATTGTTTTTCTTGTTTGATGCGACAGAACCCCAAGAACAAAGCTGCTGCATCACGTACGTCTGAGCACGACGTCCCCAGGTTCATGTTTCTCTCGCTCTTCCTTCCACCAAAAGATTTTGTGGAACACCAAAAAGTCTCCATCGTGTGAGTTTTGTGTGCTCAAAGACAGATTCTCCCTTCATGCCTTCGAGATGCATTGAACGTTGACGAACACCAAAAATCCAACACTTACCTTTATAAGTCCAAAACTTGTGACTTTTCAACAAAGTCCCGTGCAGTACAGAACAGCGCTTCCACCACCACGTCCCTGAGAGGCGCGGTTCGAAATTGAAGAGACGAGGCGGAACGCGACACGTCGGCACCTCGGTCTACCCGCGCCGCCCGCGACACGACCTGAAGCTGCGTACGGGGCCCGCGCTCCGCCGCCGCGTCGTCGCGCAGCGCAGCTCTCCCGCGGCGAGCCACTCACGAGGCTCCGCAGCGACGGAGACAGCGTGAAGCGCCACAAGGGGTTTACACGTTGGTGACGCCGCGTCGTCAAAAATGCGACTGCAACTGCAACTTTTTTTTTGACACTGATTGCAAATTGTTTCTATGTTGGGCCAGCATCAAAAGTTTTGCAGTCAGCTGCAACTTTTTTGCAGTTGACTGCAAATGCCTAGTAGCATTGGAATATGAGTTTTCACATTTGATTTTTGCAGTTGCAGTCAGGAATGGACTGTACTGTTTTTTTTGCAGTCAACTTCAAACTGCAGACACCAATTTTGCTGCTTGCAGTTGCAGTTTGCAGTTGACGTTGGCCCAACGTGTAAACCGCTTCAGTGTGAAGCGCCACACCCACGAGTGGGCCCAGCAAGCCTGCGCTGCGAGCTCGTACAGGCCAGAAAACATTGGCCATTCCTGTCATGATCAAGTTCGTAGTTCCTCCCCGGGAAAAGGATGAATTGATATTGGAAGCTTTCAATTACGATGAGGGCCAGAAAACAAGATTGGGAGTTCATCCCCTAATTCAATAAACTGTCTTTCTCTAGTCGGCTTCAGTAACAGATACTTGGCTTGAGCTCGAGTAAGACACATGATTCTGTTTACTCTGATGAAGCTTATTTATTTCGGGCTTATATTGCACTTTTATAAGGAGTCCAACAAATGGACTGTGCACACTTTATTTCAGTGCAAAAAGATGGCTGGGTCAGAAGTTATGCTTTTCTGTGAGCAGTCGCCGCACAGAGTTGGAAGATGGCAATCTGGCGTCAAATGTTAACGCAAACATCAAACTGGTGCTGTTGGCGTCAAATGTTAACGCAAACGTCAAACTGGTGCTGTTGGCGTCAAATGTTAACGCAAACGTCAAACTGGCGCTGTGTGTGAGCATCTGCTGCTGTGTGAATGCAGTGGGACAAAACTGAGGAAGTGAGGCGTGTTTGGTTTTGTTCCCCGCCTCAATTTGCACTGTCGCACACTTCAAACAGGACGCAAGGTTTCAAAGGGAAACCTCCACACCGTTTTCATCAATACTCTTCACATTTCCAAGTGGATTCTGTCTCTCTCCTTTCAGGTCCTTTCCCAAGTACACTGCAAATTTCATAAAAATGAGTGCAAATAGGAGTTCGCAGAGTGATCAAAGCTTTTCTTTCACAGACGCCATGTGGGGTTTTTCTCAAGAAGCGCAGTCGAACGTTTCTGGGACCTGGGACAAAAAACGATGAAAACCCATTTGCAGATCATAATGTCCTGCAACAAGGATCATCTACAATGCAGAATCGGCAAATATTTCTCCGTCGCACACCCTATAAGCACATAAACTTGGGTTGTGTGCCCAGCTCAATGCCCAATTGCGTGTCAGGCACTCACTCTCCTCTCACAAATAGCCCCTTCATTTCCAGCAAAGACAAGAGAAAATATTTTCCCGAATCGTGGTGCTTGTCGGCAGTTCCCTGAACTTATCGCTGCCCTCCTTGTGGGTGAAAGAGCCGAAGCATCCGAGAATTCTCGGACTCTCCACCCGAGAGCCCAAAGCTTTCTCGGATTCTTGGATGTTCTCTCAGATCCTCTTGGATGAAAATGCTGTTCGTTTTACACTCTCAGATGTCAAGAATTGTCAAATTCTCAGATTCTTGGGTGTAAATCAAAAACCACCATGTGTGAAAAGTAAAAGAACTTCTGCAAGTGATCTGCTCGCACCTATTGCACTTGTTGCCTTTTTGTAGATCTAAAGTTGGTGTGACACCAAGACACCATGCAGTTGTGCAAACGTTGTTCGATCTGCCTCGTCTCGTTCGTGTCGCTAATTGTCATGTACGAGCCGGATGTACAAACAGTGAGATCTACGTGCCTCCATGCTCACTCACACTTCTGCATGTTTTGCAGCAAGGCTGTTGTGACATCTCTTTCACTCACCTCGGGACACAGCAGAAAGTCTCTGCCATGGACCCTTCAGGAAACAATGCGAGATTCTACTGCTTTGCAAGTTTCTCCATACATCTCCCAACTTTTCTGCCGGGTGGGGACATTTGCACGCTGACCATGTACGAGGGGTGAGCAAGGAATCACGGCGGGGCGGCTCCCAATATTTATATACGTAACACAAAGTAACGACTCCACTCATGGTGCGGCATCTCATTTGTCATAATCAAGTGAAGGCATCGAGTGTTTGTGTTGGAGATTCAAATCCCCCTCGTCCCATACTGTAAACAATCAGGGCCTCGCTCGGGGAAATCACTTCGGAAATTTGCGGTCTGCAAGAATTGATCACTATGGCTGTGCCGCGCAGACTTTGGCCAAAGTTACATGGGGGATAAAAACTCGAGCATCATGCTCCACTGAAAGCCACGCAGAGACTTTGGTTCTGGGAGGCACAAGTTGAAAAGCAAGACCCATTTGAGACAAAAACGAGAACAGACAAGAGGTGCAAAGAAACCTTGTCTCCGGTGGTTTCAGTCCGCGCACGCTGAGTTGAACAACCATTGCAAGTCCGACACATGAACTTCAGAAAAGATTTTTCTGTCCACAACTCATGACTTGACAACAATGAATCCAACTCCAGATATAGCCATGAGTGCAACTCCAGAAAGAAATTACTGCAAACCAGAACACTGTTGCTCTCTTGTTGCATCTCCTTCAGCGCTGCCGAAAAGGGAGCACATCTCCGGCAGCACGGGACGTTTCGTGAGCACCGGTTTCCTGTCGCGGCCTCCACACCTCCCCTCACCCCACAGGCTAATCCTGCAAATTACACCTCCTGAAGTGGAACAATTTTGACAAGTGCGCAATCAGAATGGGTGCGTGGCTTCCCAGTTAGAGTGGCTCTCCGAGGACTCTGTGACCCCCACATGAAACCATTAGAGCCATGATGCATCTGGGCCACATGGGTCAAACTGCTGTTTTCAAGAGAACGTTATGAGGGACTAGGGGGGTGTCTGAAAGAAAGGGGACGAGGTGGAGTGAGTGGGGGGGAGTTTTTTGCGGATTAGTCTGGTCTGCGCCAACATACCCCAAGTTGCCAGTTCGGTGACAGTGGCGGAACCAACAAGGAGAGAGACGAACCAGCAATGTGCAGCCTGATGAAATTTGGGTTGAAATTTGGTTGTCTGTGGTGCTGATCTGGCAATTTGGGCGTCGCACCAATCGAACAAATGATCTTGCTGAAACTCCCTGATATCGTGCTGTGTTTTGATGATTCTCGGGGCTTGGAGCAAATCTCAGTCAGAAGCCTTGTCCTTTAGAACATCAACACACTGAGATCCTTGTGCATCAGATGCTGCGGCTTTGCGGTTTTCGTGTATTCAGAGCACATCGTGAGAGAGAAGCCCCAGTGCCTCCTCTCCGCACTTTGACACTGGTCAATGGATGCTCGGAGTTCCCCTGCTCGGATCGCACGCACGTTACACGCTGATCCATCAGCGTCGGCCACGGCCGGGACTGAACCTCCGCGAAATAGATCGGGGGGGGGGGCAAACTTCTGAACTCGGGAATCTGGCTCAAGAAACTGTGGTTAGGAAGGCGAGAGTTGCCAATGAGGGAAAAGAGGTTGACAACTGTCAAACTGAAGACACGTCGTCGTTTTTCACGCGCTCAGAGAAAGAAACGGACGTTGGCACGCAACGGGGATTTGCACAAACCGCAATTATGTGAAAAGTAATTGCGTTGATTGTAAGATTCATGAGAAACAAATTGACGTCGCGTCCACTGATTCCCCCGAAAGGTTTGATGACCCAGGCGCGTGTATGTTCGGGGCATCCTGTCAGCTTAACCTTTGCAGCACCTGACAGTGCCACGTGCTGGTCCGTTTCGCTTCTCGAAAACAAGACGATGTGAGCTTTGCTTGTCACGACCACCAAGAAAAGCCTCATTGTGCCACAAAAGGCCACATCTCTGCGTCAATGAGACCAATCTCAACTCGATTCCGTCTTCCATCTTTTGACGTATTGTGCAAACTTCAAAGCTGACCTACAGATGTGTGATCTTCACGTTTCCGCCATTTCCACACGTCCTTTGACAGTTCAAGAAGTGATCATCCCTGACACAAGTGTGCTCAAACATAGGACCTGGTACAATCTGAGTCCATCGGGACTCCTGAAACCCTTCCCAACTCGGAGAAAATCGGGTTGTCCACGCATAAAGTCGTCTTTGTGCCCATCCGAGAAGGAATTTGTGAAGATTTGCCCTATCAAAGCCTCACAATACCCATCTGAACACGACACCTCGTGCACGAATGACAGTAGCTCTGTACTCAATTCTGGCTTCATTGGTGGTTCTGATTGGTTGACAAATAAGAGCTCACGGCCACTGCTCGCACGAGGCTTCGGGAAACCTCTTCCAGGAACTGGTCTTCAAATTGGGTGACTTGTGGCAATTAATTTGCACTACAGATGCAGTTACAGCAGGCGTCAGTTTCATGCCACACTGACTCGCCATGATTGAGCCTCTTGTACTGAATATCCTCACGCAAGAAACGCAGGCAAAGCGGCCGCCAGGCTAAACGTGGGAGAACAGATGTGGCAGATTACTTTCCGCGTACAATAATGACGAAGCCCCTTGTAACAATCACACCACCTAGTAAGGCTCCCATATCAATAATTGGAAATCGAGCTCCAGGATTCATGTCGAGGGAAACTCTCCCACGGCTCCTTGTGTGCAGCTGCATGGAAGAACAATGCACGCGCTGCCCAATACCCACTCCCAGCCAGCAGAAATAGTCGGGAAATGAGTCAGGGTTTTCACACAGGCAGGGCTCTGACGCGCAGGTGTCAAATTTAACATGACACCCAATGGAGAGGGTAAAAAATATGGCCAAGTCCGTTCCTGGCCTTGCGTCAAAATGTTGACGCCTCGTCATCTGTGTGAAAACCCTAATTGTGTTGTTCAGCTGGACTGCATTGCTGCCAGAGGGGCACCAGCATTCTCGGTGAATCCGGTGAATTGCTGTTTTTGCACACTACAAGCGGGAGGTTTAGCAGATCTGTCTGGTCTCCACCAACATGCGTCAGTTGTACAATCAGTGCCACAGACAACCAAAAGAGGCAGCTGTTTGAGGTCAGACGGGAAAGTTGGTTTCTGTGCCACCAATTTGAGACACTGCGCATTCGTGCCCCTTCCCCACCGTGCGCAAAACAAACACGCGCCTTGAAAGACACGTGTTCTTGGGGATAGAAACAATGCGTACTGCCCAATACCCATTCCCGCACAGCAGAAGAAACAGGGAACAGAATGCGTTGTTCAGGGGGAACACACTTGTGCCACAGGGTGGCCCAGAATTTTCAGCGAGAAAAGTCTGTTTTGTGCTCTCGTACTCCCAGAAAACGTGTTTATGTGAGAAGGGCAAACGCATCTGCAAAACCTGTGCTGGGGATAGAAACAATGTGTACTCCCATGCAGAGGGACTTTTGTCAGCGCAGCGAATAGACACAGGAGATGGAAGTGTAATGGCCGCCCGGCGTCTCTGAAGAACCAGGGCTCAAGGGATTCCGAGTTTACCAGGCGGGGGACGAGGCTGCTGATCAAGGTGTGGACACACTGAAGCGTTGCGTCGTGATGTCGCGTCGTGCTGTTGTGTCGCCCCATTGGGTTTGCTTTGGGCTGGTTTTTTCGTTGCCCCCAACTGCTCTGGTTTGGGTGTTGCAACAGCAGCCTCCATACAAACCCAATGGGTTGATGCCACAGCAGGACGGGGCAGCACGACGCTGGTTGCTGCGTCGCTGGGAGTGTGTTCCCAGCCTCAAGGCTGTCTGCGCCGTAAGTGCGTTCAGTAGAAGGGAACCACTGAAACAGAAGGGGGGTCTCTCTTTCAGTCGACACATGTTGAAGGTATTCTCAGTCTTGATCCGATAAAAGCAGGCCATCGCCAGAACCACAGTCTGTTGCTTTGAGAAAACGCCTGGTTGACTCGACGTAACGTCGTCAGAAGACGTTTCGCACCATGAATTCCTCCGCGCCTGCGGTGCATGGTACCTTTACTTAACTGATCATCAAAAGTGACGCAAAGAACGTTAAGCACAGGCTTCATATCGCTGTGACTGGTGACTGAGTGCAGGGCCCCTCAGGTGAGTGAACATCACCAAGGTGACACACATCACAAGTCTTGCACCAGCGCGCGGAGTTTCATTGGAAGACGAGCAGAGCACCCGATGCTCACCATGTGGGACCTGTTGACTTGGGGCGAAGGGGAACCACAAAGAACCAGAAAAACTCTTCACTCCACTTCTCCAACCTCAGCTCCTGAGTTTCCTTTTTCGTTTCTCCGTTTCTTTTCACTGCTCTTCTGAAATGGTTTTCTGCAGGACAGTACCAAACGTGCTTCCACCGGGCATCAATAATTCACCGCATGAACGACCAATGGTGGTGATGACGTGTGTCATTTGTGGAAAGGATTCACGGAAGTAATTGCCTCTATTAGCAGATTGCGCATGGAACATCTCAAGATACCTTTTCACCACCGCAGCTTCATCGTGAAAACTCAATTATAAACGACGCAATGCTTCCCATTGAAGGGTTTTGGTCCAACTTTGTTTTTTGCAGCCTGCTGCAAAAGGCATGACCAGAATGTGAAGGCAGCTCTCCCATGTCTCCTTCCCACGCGCCCGCTTGTAAATTGCATCCGAGTGGCAGGGTGATGATAAACTTCTTTTGGGCGCCTTCTGGCTTTGTAAACTTGTAACAACGCAAACAATTTCTCAAAGTCCCGGGTCATGACTCCAACACTTCAGCCGCAGAGAAATCACTTCAATTCAGCACGGAAGGCAAAAGGATTTGTGGATTGCTTGTCAAAACTGCGAGGGGTCAGGAAATGTTGCCACATTCAAGAAAACACAGCACACAGCTCTTCCAAACCTGGCTGAAGAAATCTCCTCCACGAAAGGCGCGGACCATGTTCGTGTCCGGAGAGAGGTCGATACCAAGTGTCGGGTCAATGTTTAACTGTCTGCGGGTCTGGAGTGTTTGGGTGGCTTCTCTCTGCCGTAATCAGCTTTCCTCGTCGAGTTAAAGTGAAAAGTTGTTGAGCTTAGTGCCTTGTGCGTCTCGTATAGGTTTTCCAACTCTGCTTCAAATCAGAAAGCATCAGCGTCCGCAAAAACGTTTTTTTACCTGTTTGAACAATTTGGTGTGACACAGCTTGGTGTTTGTTTCTGTGTGTGTGTGTGTGTGTGTGTGTGTGTGCGTGTGTGTGTGTGTGCGTGTGCGTGTGTGTGTGTGCGTGCGTGTGCGTGTGTGTGCATGTTGTACTCTGGCTCCAAAGCTCAAGAATCAAACCTACAAACTTCTTCCCAAGTGGTTGGTCTTGCCTTGTTCTCAAATCATTCAGGAATGGGATTTCCGTACGAAGCTGTGGCCAGTTACGCCAGACCTTACGTAAAAGGCAAATTGGTGTAAATTGCCTTGCTTCTGAGGTGCTTGAGGACTCAGACACACTCGACAAGAAGAAGAAAAGAACGGCACGCTTCTGTGTTTTTTTTTCTGGTTTCTTCAAGCAGAAAACAAAGCAGGAAAGCAAAGGAACTGAACACAGTGCTGCTCCTTTTCCGCAGCGAAAGTGACAGTCCTTGGGTCAAGAAGAAGAGCTCACAGCCGTCTGCAGAGAAGGAACCTGTTTCCAACTTTCGTGTGTCACGCAAAAACAAGAAGCGCAAGTTTCATTTCCACCAAACAACCTTTCGCTGAAAGGAAAGCTGAAAATCGTTCAGAAGAAAACGACCTCAGGCAGACCTCGGTAAAGTGTTGTGTCTGTGTGGAATTTCAAGTGCCATTGTTCGTTCTCAAGAATTCGAACAACAGCTTCGCTTGATATTGCAAACAGAGATGATTCTTGTGGACAGAACCCGACAGATTGTGATTTTGTGTTGTGACGGAGTTGTCTGGTGCAGAGCAAGGTTATTCGGTGCAGCTGGGTTACTGCACCTGTACAAGAGGTCAGAACCACGTCGTGATTGTGAGGAGTTCGGCAGATCACCTCGCAAGTGGTGTGTAACACAGAGGGAAATCTCGAACACTCTGCCTCAGGCGCGTGCTGCCTGTTCCTCACCAAATGTGCACGTGTGTGTGTGTGTGTGTGTGTGTGTGTGCGTGTGTTTGGTGTGTGTGTGTGTGTGCGTGTGTGTGCGCGCATGCATGTGTGCATGTGCGTGCGTTCTTGAGTGTGTGTGTGTGCTCGCGTGTGTATGCGTGTTTGGTTTCTTGGTGCTGGCGACACCGAGAAACGATGACCATCGCCTGTCGGCGCAACGGGTGAGAGAAAACTTTGACCATGAGAATCCACAACGCGAGCAAAGTGAGACGGAAGCCAGATGCCCTTGTACTTTTGAGTACTTCCAGACATCAACCCTTTGTCCCCTTTGTCTGGTGCGAAAAGAAGACAAGTCAAAATTATGTTATCTAATAACGGCACTCAGCGTCTATCAAAGTTATTTATCGGAGAGAAGATCATCCATCAGGATCAATCAGCGGTCGCCACGTCAGCGCCAGACTGGACCAGCGCTCCGTAATTGGTGTAGACACGAGGCTCTGTCTCCCCTCTCGGTTCTTACAACGGGAATTGATATAGGAACCACCGCACTCTGCAAAGACACCGCGATCTGTCTCGGGGAATAGCACAGCACTCTTGTTGACGTTTGACGTTTGCGTTTTGTCAACTAAATACGAGGCTCCTTCAACATATTTTGCGCGCATTGCGAGTACTCCGGAGTATGAAGACCAATTTCAACCAAACTTAAATATTGTCTTTATTAGTTCCTGACCTTACATTGTACAGAAGGAAATCATACATTTAGTTTCCCTTACAATAAATTTCTTAGAGTAAAGTTAGGTGTGTCCCTCCGATATGTCTATGCAGATTACTCAAAAGTGAATGATTCAAATTTGTTGTGAGATCTCTTGTGAGTACTTGATGATGTTGTGAGTCTTATTTCTGCTCGAAATAGTCACCTCTTGCCTGGATGCACTTCCTGAGTCTGGGAATGTAGCGGTCCATTGCGGTGGCCCAATCTGCTTGCGGAATTTGCCCCATCTCGTGATCTAGACTGTTTTTCAGGAGGGTCAAGTCAGCAAGTCTCTCACCATTTGTGCACTTCTTGAGGAGAGCAAACAACCAGTAATCCGGCAGATTCAAGTCAGGTGAGTACCCTGGGTGTGGCATCACTTTGATTTGGTTGTCTCTGAAGAAATCCCTCACCACTTGAGCCCGGTGGGCTGGTGCTCCGTCATGCAGCAAGG
>JAAUXT010055602.1_pt1 | contig 13829 bp, 6 predicted proteins | sample 7278171 | NCBI WGS metagenome assembly JAAUXT01 (sample SAMN14350112, study PRJNA611818) | marine sediment metagenome | isolation source: surface marine sediment (1.8m) | place: French Polynesia: Moorea | collected 2018-08 | reverse complement strand
GATAATATATAATTTTTATATATATATAGCGAGCTCTACATATATCTCTCTCTCTCTCTCTCTCTCTCTCTCTCTCTCTCTCTCTCTCTCTCTCTCTCTCTCTCTCTCTCTCTCTCTCACATACCCGTGAAATCCCGTGTTGAAGACCCCCTTGCACAACAACAACAACCCCCCTATTTTCAGCCACAATGCCATTTTTTCATTTTCAAGAAATTATTCACACTTGCAAATTTTAAAAACCACAAAAATTGTTCTTCAAGATCACTTTCTCCAAACATTTTTTCTAATCCTAAGGAAATATGGTATTAATTCTTGCTCCAAAAGCTGTGAAAAAGTACTCCTCAGGCAAACCTTTTTGACCATTTCTTATTTTCCTTCAAAACTTCACTTTCTCATTTCTCATTCAACTCTTAACTTTAAATATTGTAATTGATCATTGACATCAAAAGTCATTCCATTTTTTAGAGCACTCCCCCCCCCTTCTTTTTGGTTTTGAGTATTAAAAGGGGGGTTTGTACGTGGGATTTTACACATGCACACGTGCACAAACGAACACTGTTTGCCCTGACGTAGTGAAGCTGGTTGCACGTGCAACACGCACAATGTACATGTGATTGTGAAGCATTGGGACTGCATGGTTTTCAAATTCCTTTCATTGATTTATTTTGATGTTGTTGTTTTTTAACGCCTTTTGTTCTCGTTGACGCACACCCTGCTCACACACGAGTAGAGTTTTGTTTGTGAAAGCAAAACCAGCCAAAACCAAAGCAGGTGAAGGTATCATCTGGAACTGTGGTGAGATTGATAGGGCTTTGGTCGAATCCTTATCTTTGATGAGGACACAATTGCTGAACATCGCAGTGATTCAATCCCCACTACTGTACGATCAGTAGCCACCTCACCGTTTTTGCAACTTATTAACTTGTGGTTCTTACCTTCGTGATAAAACGTGAAGCACATATTCATCAGTATTTTTGCTGGAACGTAGTCTTCGCTGTTGTGACATTCAAACAGGGCAATGGCGAAATGCTGGACCAGCTGGTAGAAGACGTGCTCACTCAGCTTCTTGTTCCCTCTCTGAAGAACAAAAAATTGTTTGTTGCTTGCACCAAGTATACAGACCTGCGCTGATCGTGATTTCTAAAATGACAAATATCCAATGTTTTCTCTGTCGCCTTCTGTTCGTGTACTACATGCAGGGCCTTTCTGATTGATTATTTGTGTCCTTCCCTCCAGCGGGCTTTGACGCATTGTCTCTCGTTTGGTACCTCGGGAAGCTGAACACGGCTCCAACATGTTCACTTCCCCTCTCAAGGAGTGACAGATAAAGTTCTCACTTGAAGATGGATTTTCTTTCACGAATCCAAAAATAACCACTTTGTGGACCTGACACAAGATGTGAATCTCCATTTGGAACGGAACAGCAGCAACTGACACAAGCTGGGCATGACATTCACTTTTCAGCCGTGGATGTCATGGCAGTTTGCATGATTCCAGTGATGACCGCCTGCAGTAACATTTCTGTATGAGCAAGATTTGCCGTGGAGTCAATACACAGAGATGTCCACTGTCGGCAAAGCAGTCTCCCCCTCCCCGTCCCTTCATCAGGGGGCAACGATCCATATCTTTTGGAAGAACTCGAAGTTGAGGTGGGTCCGACATGGCACGGAACCTGCTTTGTGTCACAGAACCACCACACCCTCCCACAAACTCAGGACTGTGCTGTCGGTACGAGATGGTGTCTTTCAATACCCTGAAAGCCAAGTTGTGATACCCTCAGAATTGTGCTCTGATCAAGGACAACAGCAAAATGCACCTGAACCAGTGCAACAACTGTCTGTCAACAATCCCGGAGGCTCGCGTGACAGTCTTGAAAGAGAGAATTTTTTGTTTTGTTTGTACAACTGGAGAATGCTCTCAATGTGGTTCAGATAGATGCAAGAGGTGTGGGGTGGGCTCAATGCTCTTTCAAAAACAAAATCCACAATTTGAGCACAGAAAAATGTCAAGCGCGCAGAAGCGGAAGAGTCACGTATATGTTTTGACCTTTGATGAAATCTTTTTCCCTTTTTACCTTCTAAGTTTGTCTTGGGTTTCAGTGGATGGTGTTAGTCCGAAAGCGATACCTATTCGTGCGTATTTCTTTGGTTCTATTGCAGAGAACGAGAGACGGTCTGCACGTCAATGCGTTGGTGAGAATTCAGTTCTCTCCTGACTTTTTCTTGTGGACCTCCGACCTGCAGGCTTGATGTCGGTGGGCAGGTTCACGATTGGAATTGGACTTGATTTTTGTTCTGCCATGTTGACGGCGCTGTTGACGGCGACAGAAAATCTTGTTCTGACAGAAACTGACCTGGGCAGTGATGTACCTCGCGAACCACAATCGTCCAGCCGCTTGCTGCAAAACACAACAGAAACATGCATGTCAACAAGAAAGCAGAGCTTTGAATATGTTCCCAGACGCGTTGCCAATAGCTGTTTTTCCAACAAGATGTGTTCTTTTTCCTGCTGTGGTGAAAGATGCGCACAGAAGAATGAATGGGTCTTCGCGCTTGTACGTGAGACAAAAAGAAATACTAAATTGCAGGCCCCGCGGTTGAAAGTGTGATCCTGCATGCATCCTGTCGAGTTGTCAAGTGGCGGAAGGCTGAAACCTGACAAAGATCAATGGGTGCTTTGGGGTCTGATTAGTCCCTGCAGCAGTGTCCCGTAGATCTCCGTCGGACTGGTAGCGCCGTCATTTACAACGCTGCCGACCACGAACACTATGGTTACTGATCTCAAATGGCAGTCTCATCAACAGTGTGACTGTCTTGGGCATGCCGGTTCCGAATAAAGGAAGAAGAGAATGGTAATGGCACAACCTTGTTTCTGGTTGACTGCCAAAACAAAATGACGGGGGACTTCGCACCCGCAGTTGTCTTGGGCACTGCTGCTCTTGTTGAAGAAGTAGATGTCTGATCCCTTCCACGAACACAACGCTCCTGCCCTCCTGATTGTAATTTCTGATGACACTGATCAGGAACCAGGAGACAATAAGAAGCACTTCTTGCGGTAGCTGGCTGAGTCAAAATTGTGAAATATTTTGTGTTTTTGTGAGGCGTGTCACAGCAAGGGACGGACTTGCATCAAACACAAATCACAAGATTTCTCCTTGTTGCACTGCTGGCGCAATACATGTGTGTGGAAAAGATCGCAACAAGCTCAAAAACACCTGCTGGAATGTAAATTGCTTGCTTGAGTACGAGGCAATCTGCTCGAGTTCCCAGGGCTCTGGGAGATCTTCAAATGGATCTACGAGAGCAGTTGTACCCATTGCAGAATCTCACGATTGCGTGTTCTCTCAAAACTCCAATTAGGGGATCCACGACTGAAACTCTGCGTAGTGTTTGCAATACAAGTGTGAGAGTGGCAAGCAGCAAGTACCAGATCAATGCAGGGTCGCGACCCTTCTGTTTTTGCCTTCCGCGCAGCATGCGCACCACCTTGCATTATGCACAGCTTCATGATTTATTGCAATGCAAATTGTCTCAGCAAACTGTGGCCCTCGGTGTACGGCTTGTTCTCCCCAAAGGACTTTTTTTGTTGGACCCTGTGCATGGTGGATGCATCAAATGATGTCCCGCGTTTGCTGAGGCGTCAAAAAGGACACACGTAAACGTAATCAAGCCTTGTTGCAAATGCAAGTGTTTTGTCTTTTGCTGATCCCAATCAGTGTTTGGGATGTGCTTTGAGTCTGAGAAATTGTCCTCCTCAAAATGTGGTCAATCGCTCATGTAGCAAATTGAAGCTGTGCGTGTTTGGGTGGCTTGAGACGCCAGCGTCACCAGGTTTGTTCGATCAGCTGGAATTATCGAACCTGCAAACCGTCTCCGGAAAAAAAAGTCGATAGCTCACACGACCTCCAGCGTCGAAATCTTTCGTGGAAACAGACCTGCTGCTCGTACATACCATATCAATGTTCGAACAAGCAGTCCTTGTCACGCGTCTCGCGTGTCGGGGACTTCTGCTCGGGGACCAGATCATAATTACTTGTTTATTTGCATGCGTTCCGTTTGTGTGAATGTTGCTGTGAACCCTGAAGGGCAAGGGATTGTCGAAGAATGAATGAAGGACGAATGAATGAATGAAATGAATGAATGAATGAATAAATGAATGAATGAACTGGAAATTGCCTGGCCCCTTGTCTGTGGCAAATGCAGTCTTGGGAATGACAGGGGATACCTTTTGTGAACCGAAGCCTCCAGCGGATGCAGGTGCTTTAACCCCACCCCACGCCCCAACTTAAATGGGGCCCTTGCTCTGGTTTATCGTTCCGCTTTTCAGCTTGAAAACTCGCACTCTGAATCCTGTTTTTCCAAAACATGCGTACTAGAAAAATGCTGTTTCTTCAGCGAAACAATCAGCACTTTGACTTGAAAACAGCAAACCAGCTGTACCTGATCTTCTTGGGGTGAAATTTTCGAAGACGAAGGAGCAAGATTCAATTATCCCTTTTCCACAAAATCAGTTCTTTTATCACTGCACGGCTGCATGTTTCAGAGGAATGAATCTGCGAGGGCTGTGTCCATACTTTGCTGTGAGCGAGTTCTAAGAACCACAAAATGCACGAGGGCTTTCCAACAAAAACAGCGTACAAAAAGTGAAAAGCAAAAATCCAGATGCCAAACAATTGCTCTGCTCTGCCCTGCAATTGGTTGTGCCAAAACAGCAGAAAATTAGTTCAATTTAGATCGTAGCAAGGATCAGCATTGGAATGAGAGTGATGGACAATGAAGCCATGACAATTGGAATTCTTCTTCGCCAAACTCAAAAAACGTCACAGTCCGTGATTTGCCGAACACCCCAAATTCGGGGAACAGACTTTCACAGAAATTCATTTCAGTCAGAAAACATTTTTGCTCACTTCTTGCTTGCTTTAGAGTCACCAATCTCAACGTACGAGCGCAAACAGGAATGCACAATACACTTGAAGGAACTGACCTGACACAACTGTCCAAACTTCGACTTGTCCGCCTGCGTCAGACCGCCACTGAAAGAAAATACAAGTTGACACATTTGTGAAGCAACGAATATTCTGAAAAGTTCACACCCGACTTCGATTGTTTGTCAAACCCTGTCTAACGCCATGGCTCCACGGAGTTTGTCCCCTGGTCATTCTGGATTGTTTCGTCACTGCGTCAACAAATGAGACAAAGTTTGACGCGATTTGCAACTTGCCCTGCGTGTCCTCGAAATGGCATTCAACAACCGGTGTCTGCATGTGCCAGCTCCAAGGTGTGCTCAATTAAGAGAGCGGTCTTCGAAAACCGTGCCGACTTTTCTGTTCGATCGGCCCAGATTACGAGACGATTCTTTGCTGGTTCGACTCAAGCTTTCCAGGTGAAGAAATTGGCTTTGATAACATACGGTGACACGACCAAATTTATCACGTGAAACCAGCCATGGCAGCTGCACTTCTGCTGTGCACTGTGGGACACAACTCCTGCGGGGAGGCTCAGATTTCGTCGACTGCAAAAGGTTTTGTGCGGTGCCTGTGTCACAAAAACACATCACTCTGACGTCTACCATCCTTGTGAATGGCTTTTCATTTCAGCAGTCGTGTTGCTTTGCAGGATTTCATGCGCCGGCAACGCAAAACTGCGCTGAATGTAAGAATTAGTGACTCCTGAAATGAGCTGGAGCACGCAGGTTCGTTCTGTGACAAGCCTGCAGAAAAACAGCCATTTGTCACGAGAAACTCAGATTTCACGTTGTGCAAGTCCTGTGGATTTGCACTTTCTTGTGGGTACACCTTCCTTTTGTGCAAATGAAAGTCTTCGTGAAGACATTACAAACAAGAACTCAAAGCGTTGAACAGACATTTCTCCCACAAAGCGTGATCTTTGGATGCATTGCTGCCTTGGTCTGGACACTTTTCCAGTGAGGAATTATCGAAAAACAACTTGAAGTTGTGTACAGTATTTTTCCCAGTTGACACAAGTATTTTCCAGGCACCAGGGCACCATAGAATAGAACATCTTGGGGGTGCATCATGGTGCGTCGCGGGTGGAGGTCGGGTGGGAGCCGAGGCGGCTGTGAAAAGTCAGCAGAGGAAGAAACTTTGCTTAGATTTTGCACGTTGTTATTTGCCCATGCAAGGGATTCATTGTCGCGTGCGCATCCAGAAAAAGGGAAATTTTGGAGGACCAAGTTGGGCGGTTGTCACTCTTTTTCTTTTGAAAGATCATGCCTCAATTGCAGAAAAGTAGAAATTCGGGTTTGACTTTTGGAATGGACATATCTCCCAATAACGTTTTTCCATCTTGTGGCGGCTGAATGAATGTTTTATTCTTACCTGTCTGCCAGAAACAGCTTTTGAACGAAGTGCCTCATGAAGATTACGCATTCTGCTGTCGGCGGATCCATCTGGTTTTCGTTCGGTTCCACCCAATCCGAGTCGGAGCCTACGGAGCCGGTGCGAAACATGTCCAGCGACGCGTCCACGATGTCAAAGTCACTCGGGTCCACAATGTCGTCGCAGCCTTCAGTCGCCGAAGAGTCTGCATCCGAATCGTCCTTGTTGGGTCTCACCGGATCTGGAAGCCTCTCCTGTGAAGTGGGGGTGATGACGAGCAGATCGTGCTGAGGCGCCGCCAGACCGCCGCCGCCGCTGCTCCCGACCGGCGCTCGGCGCAGCGCCGACGAGGGAGCGCCGCCCTCGCTGTAGTGCGAATAATCGCTGCCGGCGGCTGGGGGGCGCGCACCACTCGAATCGTAGGTGAACTGCTTGGGTCCTGGTTGAGCCTGGTCGAATGTGGGTGGCGGCGATGTCTTCTCGAACGGATTGGCCCTGGGCGCGGCGGGCTGCGAGCCTCTGGTGTACCCACCGTACCCAGCAGCGTCGCCCTGCGACTGCGTCTGACCCTCAACATTGTATTGTTTTATACTTCCATTTGATCCCGTTTTGTTGAATTTGGGAGGCGGAGGCTTGGGTGGACCTTTCAGACTAGATTTGGAGTCTTGGCGGATTGGAGGCGGTCTCGGGGGTGGTCCATCGCCGCGGGTTAGTGAGGATTGTCTTTCAGGGGGTCTTCCAGTGGAATCAGGAGTTCTTTGCTGTGAACCTGAAGGTGACGTCTGTGGAGGAGTAGCTCCTGCCTGCTCGTCACCCTTGTTCCCCAAAACTTGGTCAAATTTGTTGGTAATTCCAGTTATTCCATTGAACAGACCGTCCTTTTTGGCTCCGAGAGAGCCAAGAAATCGAGAAGAACCTTCAGTGATGCTGTCCTTAATACTGCTGGAAGACCCTTCTTCATCCTGAGAGAGAGACAGACGGCGAAAAAGTTTTGCCCCACCCTCAGTTATCCCCGCAAAGCTATCCGTGAATGACTTTTTCTCCTCTTGTCCCTCTTCATCCTGGGATCTCTTCCGGATAAACGAGAAATCCATGCTGACGACTGCTCACTGCGTCTGCCCCGGTTCAGCCAGGAGTTTGAGTGTGTCTGGGCCTCGAATCCACCGTCAACCTGAAATTGGCACATCAACATGACAATGTTATTCGTGACACAGGAGCGAAAAACGCACACGAATACCTCTGTGGTTGAAGTACGGGTAAGTGCACGCAGATCTGCATGCCCATGCATCAAACACAAAATTACAAAACCTTTGTTGCCCGGTTGCGTACTTGGTGCCAACAATCATCTTGTGTCTGGACTGAATGACTAATTGTTGTTGGGAATTGTTGGTGACATCGTGCAGCACCGGATGTTTAGAAAACGTAAAATCACGAGCAGCACAGACATCGTGTGTTAATTCTCTTCCCATTTCAGTATCAAAACCAACACTTGTTTTCTTGCCAGCGCTTCCCGGACAACATATCTGGGAGGACCAGAATCAGTCCCTCTTAGTGTGAAGTGACCAAATGAAAGGATATTCAGACGTTGCAAGTTGTACAAGCGCAAGGGAAAGCTCACAAAACTTAAATGTGTGGGACGCTCAAAACTGCAGCACCATTTTATAACGACGAGGAGAAGCCTGCAGCTCTTGGCAAGCAGCGTGAGGACCGACAAAGTGGTCAATACACCGGCTTCGATGAAGCAGCTTCCAAACAGAACGCGCAGACACTCAATGCACACCACCATGCAGGCACTGCATGCACGCTTCTTCCAAGGTTGCAGTCCAACACATCAAGCATGAATGATTTTTTTGTAAGGAACCCTTGCAAAGAAAAACAAGACATGTATAGAAGAACCTCCAGGGTGGATGTGCGGTGACATTGCGGGAAAAGGTGCAGGTTCCGAGATTTATGATGTGCTGCGTGCCTCTCACGATCAAACAGTAGTGCCATTTATTGTCACTGAGTGCACTCTCCAACCGAACTGGGTGACTGAAGCAAAATCAATAGGGAACTAATAATAGCCGATCAGACTTCTTCCACGTATTTACCATGAGCAGAAAACAGTCAATACGATCTCCTCATGAGGCATGCCAAGCTTCCTTCCAAGAATCTGTTTTTTCTTTAACTTTCTCTTTTCATGTTATATCTGCAGTCTATGTTGTTCAAGTCAGCTGCTTTCTGCTTGAAGCACGACACAGGTAGTTCCATATTTTACGAGGGTCATGCCTGCCATGGGCAGCATCGAGTGATTTACATGCATGATGCTATTTGTGGTGATGTTGCCGTCAAGGCGGTCCGACCCGCTCCTGAATGGGAGTCCCACTTCAAAATGTGAACAAACGAAAAAGAAATCCCTTCACCCAAAACCACAGCAGTCACTTTGGAGGGTCAGGGCAGACCCTCGAGCCCCTGAACCATAGGAGACAGTTTTGGACGGACTTTCTTTGATGTGTGTTACGTCTGCGTTCAAGAATTTGGCACAAATAATTTGGTGGGAGAATTCGCCGCTTGGGATTTTGTCCACCTGAAGTTGACCAATCTGAATTGTTTTCTGCCCCAGCCTAAATTAAGATTCCGGGCTTGTCTGTAAGAACAAATTACCCGCAAAAGCAGGTCTCCCTTCCTCGATGAGTGCTTCGTGTCAGAGCGACGCGTCCATCAGGAACATTTCATCTGGCTCAAAATGATTATTGGATGCAGACCATAGAATGATCAATCACTCTCTTTTCATGCGGACTCTTAGCTTTGTGTCACAGAATAAATTTGCTCAGCAGGAGAGTTATTTTTTCTGAGCAAAATACATGATCTGAATGGCGAGAGAAGATGTCATCCCAGCTTACCCGTTGCATACGACAGCATTTGAAAACGTGAAGCTACACACAGTTTGACAAATTTCACAGTTGTTCACCAATGGTCAAGAGAACTTGGGCTTCAAGAGATCTAGCAAATGTTCCCTTTCTCAGTTTATGCACAAAAGTTGTTCTGTCGAGGGAGAGTCACACTTGAGTCACACTTGCAGGGCAAACATGACTCGAGTCACAACCTGTGCATGTGCAGTTGATAAAGGAAGCCACGCCATGGAAGAGACATTGTGCATCCATCCAGTTGTCACACAGTCGTCTGGTGAGACAACACGTTGCCTCTGACAACGTGTCCAAAACAGAATTGTAGTGGGAAATGGAGTCACCAGAGAGGAAAATCGGGATGTTTGCTAGAGAACAAGGGACACATTCCAGACTGACCGCCAAAACAAACCAACCGCCAATCCTGATTTGGAGCCTCTGGATGTTGGACTCCAGAAGAGACTGATGCCACCCGCCAATGTTGTCTCTCCAATGTAACATGATCGAAACCCCCTTCAAAGCAGTTATTCGCGACAAGTGAGCTTCTGTCCAATTGGAGCGCCCACTTCAACTTCCAATCGAACACAGGCTCTGTCCCTAGGGCCTGCCCAAAATTTTACTATCCACAGGGTCGGTCCTTCCACACTGCAAAACACCACTGGGTTCCCCCACAAACCCAGAATGTCAAGCCCCTAGCAATTGCCAGGGCATGACACAGGCTGGCTTCGAAGAGCTCGCCTGCACAAAACATCTGTGGAACAGGCACAAAATTGCAGCTGGGATGCAGAAAATGTGGGCGTATTTCAGTTTTTGGAGGTCAAGGATCCAGTCTCCCTCGGATCAGCCACTGCAGAGTGTTAACAGGAATCGCTGTTGGTATCTGCTGACTTCGAATGACCCGCCTCCTGCATGCTCGCGGCAGCGGAGGAAGAATCCTGGCAGAGTATCCTCTCATGCCTTCACGTCTCTGCAAAGTCCCCAATGCGTGCATTCTGAATCTCCCCCAAGTACTTTCGAGCGCATTTGTGTGACACACACCTGGGGTTAAAAACTTCTGTTGATTTGGGATTCCTCCAGAGCTCAGAGAACGTGCTGCACATCACGTTGGTCAGCACAAACAAGATGTCTTCAGAGGTGGGGTCTACACGTGTTGTTTTTTGTTTTCCTTTTTCTCGCCGCAAATGAACAACCTTGGAATCACTTTTGATTACCAATTGCGACTGACAGACATTGAAAGCTCTGAACTCCAAATGAATCAAAAGAGAGACAGAACAACAACTTGTTTTGTTCTGGAACTTCAGGTCAACATGCTCACCACAAGAAGGTTGAACTCTTCTGGTCGGAACTTGTGTGAAAATGTAAGCGACTACGAGAACAGAAGGATTGGTTCATGATGACGAGATGACACAAAATGACATAGTTATCGGTCACACTGGCATTACCCTGTCCAGAACAACAGGGACTGTTCAGAATCGATTACTTGACGGCTTGCTGAGTGGAGTGATTGATATCGATCAACACTCGGGCATGCATGATTCAAAAACCCTCATGTTTTGTGTGTTGCCCAACAATCAACAAGACATTGGTCGCTCAAAGTAGCCTTTGAAGGGTTTCCAATCAAAAGATTCTTCGTATTGACTCTGTCCGGATCCGAACAGTGATCTGAAGAATTCAGATTCTTCCAATGTCTTGGTCACAAACACTCATTCCTTTTCTCTTTTCTTACTCATCTCGGTAAAACTGCGTCTTGTCGTTGCTCGGACAATGCCTGCAACGTCGCACCTTGGTGTTTCTATCCGAATGTTACACCCAGACCATCGATTCAGAACCAAACTTAGACCGAGAACCTGTGTTGGTGGCTCTCATAAATACAGTGCAAATGATCTGAACAAAGGGAGATTTTGGTTTGGGAAACTCCACAAATTATGATTGCAGTGCAGTGGACGTGCATTCCTTGCAAAACTGATTCCTGTCGTCACGAGCCCACCTCTTGAATGGAGGTGGGGTCTTAGCGCACTGACCGACGTGTAGAAGTCAGCTGTGGTCGTTTTGGCATTCTAAGGTTGCAAGTGCATCCAGGCGATTCCGTGGTTTGGTCATTGTTCAGTCTGTGGTTGGCGTGTCAGTCCACAGTGTACATTGGGCGGACCATACGTACATGACAGGTGTCTGTCAGTCCAAAGTTGGCATGTCAGTCAGACAAAGGTCAGTTTGTGGGTTGGTCTTCGGTTGTTGTTCAGCTGTTGGTACGTGCCACGCTGGTCGTCTTTTGTGGTCAACAAACATGTCCCAGTTGGTATACACATCATGATGACGAACATGTCAACAAAAGATATGGCGAGTAGAAACAAGCCAGTTTGTGTGCAATGGTCAGTCACCAGGTTGCCTCAGAAACTTTTGAGAAAAATCCAGTGTGTTCTCAAGGGACGATTTCTGTCATCCAGCCGTTGTCAACCAGGTGGAACGACCACTTGGTAGCTCCTGACATGTTTCTGCATTTTTGGCTGCTTTTTCACAGTTATGGTAATCAACATGCAAACCACAAAGGCTCCACCAATGTATCCAGGTTCTATTTCTCACAAAATTGGGACTCTCCGCTGTTTACATCCACTGGAATTTGGTATGGGCCCATGGGCAACGAGCATTGTCCCAAACCTGTGCCAACAAAAATTGCTCTGGTCGACCTGAGAAACTGTCTGTGGCCAAATTGAATGAAATCAATCTGTTGCTGAATGAAGACTGCACCTTGTCAATCAAGAAGTTGCCAACCTAAACCTATTTGGGTGTCACTACCATTCACCACGCACTGACAAAGAAGCTCCTCCTCACCAACAGACCAGCAAGATGGGTCTTGCCTGACCTGAATGATCACCAACATTTCCTGTGTGTCAATTTGTGTTGCCAGCTTCTCCATGCAGCTGTGCACTCGAGTGACCTCACCAACACTATCATGGGTGACAAGTCATGGATGCTTTTTTTGCGACCCAGCCTCAAAGAGGGAAACTGCACAACTGTTGGGTCAAGGAGAATACTGTCCGTCAAAGCTGGGGTCAAACCTCCATGAAATCTGGGTCATGCTTGTCGCTTCCTTCGATATCCAAGGTCTCATCCGTGTGCACTGTGAGTTCATGTCAAGAGACCAAGGCATCAGTGCACATCTCTTCATAATGCAATGCCTTCGATGCTCGATTCACTGGCATCATCCTGGGATGTGGTTCGGAGGAAGATGGCATCTCCAGCACCATGGAGCCCCCACACGCAGGGTGCAAAGAGTCACCAACTTCCCTGTGAACCAAGGTCCTCCCACACCCCGGATATTTGCCTGACCTCACCCCCACCGATTACTGAGGTCAGAGCCTCAGAGATCTATGTCAATGACTTGTGCACCCAGATTGACACCATCATCAGACTCAAACAAATTCCAACCTGTGAGTACGAGCGTGCGATGGAATTGCTGGTCAGGCATTGGTGCAATTGTATGCAGGCTCAAGGACACTACTTCTTGTGAGCACAAAACCTGGCTAACTTTTCTGGTGGAAAATATGATGATCAAGACTGACCTGTGGGTGTGGCAACCCATGTTATGAACTTCTAAGCTCTCAGTATGCTAATGTACTTTGATACTTGTCGTCCATGATGAACGTTGTTGACACAAATACACATTGTGAACACTCTGGAATGAAGTGTTTGCAGAGCAGAAACCAAGTTTCAGATTCTCTTCATTGCGGAGAAACTGGACCGCAAGACTTTCCGAGGAAACCTCGTGAGTCACATTGACGGTCAGTACAAAATTTATCTTTGCAAAGGTTGCTGTGTGAACTACGGCACACCAGAATGCTGCTTGGTTGGTGTTGTGATCAGATCATCCATTCCAGGTGGGACAGTTGGCACCAACATTCAGTCAGTTTGACGGTCGGCAGTCACTGTAGTTTCTGCATCAAGGTTGGTAGCAGGGGCAATGAAGGGGAAGGTCCACCCAAACCTTCACCCTACAAACACAGAAAGAAGCAATTGAAAGCTGTTTCAGCCTTTACAAAACATACCCCTTGTTCGCACCAGGTCCACATGCCCTGTGTCCGTGACGGAAAGGCATTCTAACTTTTTTGGTGATTTGAGGTGGGTTGCGCGATTTGGGCTCAAATGAGCCAAATCGGTGCGAGCCAAACCAAAGCACCTATAGGCAGTGTCTTCCCATTTTTAAGTATGTGTACAGCAGTTATGTAGTTAAGATGAGGATTGATTAGGATTTTTTTGGCTCTTTTGGTTCATTTTGGGTTGGGGATAATGCACAAGGAAGGAATTTGTTAAATGTGAAATTTTGGGTTTCTGAGGTCAAAAAGGTCAAATTTGGAAGTGCAGCAAAATGGGGTGCAGATGTATAAATGTCTCTGTATCTCAGAAGGTACAAATATTTGGTGAAAGAAGTATATAGATGAAATGTAGTATATTATATGGGGGTTTGAGAGGTAACATTCAATTTTTGGTTTTTGAAAAATTTTAAATGGTGTTTAGGTAGGGCTGAAGTTTGGGTTAAAAAGTCATTTTTAATAGAAAATTTAAATATGGATACTGGGCAATTCTTTTGGTTGATATGTGGATATTGTTGT
>JAAUXT010093241.1_pt1 | contig 13832 bp, 11 predicted proteins | sample 7278171 | NCBI WGS metagenome assembly JAAUXT01 (sample SAMN14350112, study PRJNA611818) | marine sediment metagenome | isolation source: surface marine sediment (1.8m) | place: French Polynesia: Moorea | collected 2018-08 | reverse complement strand
TCTGAAACAATGTGTAAAAGTTCCATTTGGTTAAATTTGTTCCATTTGCATGTGTGTTGCATGTGTGCTAAATGAGTTCCCAAATTGTGAATGTTGAGTGAAAAAGTAAGAATTTTTGACAAAACAAAGTGAGCAAAATCAGAGCGAGTGAAATCAGAGCGAGTGAAATCAGAGCGAGCGAAATCAGAGTGAGCAAAATCAGACAGAGCAAAATCAGAGGGAGTGAAATCAGAGTGAGCGAAATCAGAATTTCCTCAAATCACCGTGAGCTCCATGGAGCTATTTTTTGGAGGGAACGCACATCTTGAGTTTGGGTCGTGGTCCTGTGTGTGCAGACAGTTCGTGAGACACAGCTCAGTCTGACGTGTCAGGTTGTCTTTGCTTACAACTGTATCCTCTGCTGATCACAAAAGAAAGTAAACTTTTGATGTTTGAAGCTGACACTGGTTCGTTTGTTGAAACCAACCCCTTTGTCTACAGAGTGGTTTTCGCAGACAGTTGCCACTTTCACAGAATGAACCGAATATCGCAGAATTTCTGTCGAAGAGAGACCTGAATTTACACACGTATAATTGTGACATGACAATTTCCTCGTCTTCACCGCTCACTGTTTGACACGTCATGGATCGCGAGGAATTTGGGAGGCAATTTCGTAAATGATTCTCATTTTCACTTCATGACGACATCACATTTTACTCAAGGAGCGCGCGGGTGAAGTTTCTTTCTGAAGGCTATTCAGACTGTATAGTATGGTGTGTTTCACAAAGCCATGTGGTTGGTTTCCACCCATCTTCCTGCGATGATTTTCAGCGAGGACCTGGCGAATTTGGGAAAACGTGGGTTGTAACCTGACAAAACTGACATGAGAACCTGACAGATCTGACAGAACCTGACGAGACTGACACCTGATGGATCTGACACAACCTGCCGGCCCTCTGGACAAGTCCACAAAGGCGTCTCGTGTGTCCAGCTGTGGGCCAAGCCTATGAACTGAAGACCTGGCTCCTTTGCACTTCTGTGCTTTAATTCTGCGGTGACTGCAGCGGCGCAGCCGGCACCCAGAGCAGGCAGCAGTTAAGGCCTTCTGGCTGTTGACCTGACCATCAAAATTAATGCTTCTTACTCAACGCATTAATCATATCTGGCTGTTTCTCTATAATCAATTCTCTCAGATCTTGCATTCCACGGGCCTCATCAATTTTCCTGCGGCCTGACTGATCTAATCACCTCTCCTTGGGCAATATTATATCTGGTCACAAAGTCCCCGTATGTGGTTCTCTCTATGCTCTGCTCCGAATGTGCCCATTTGGAATTGCAATGAATGTCAAAATCCTGAATAATTGTCGACATGTAGCTGTGAAGCACCCGGCGCATACATAATTCCTCCTCTGACCTGGCTTGTTAAGCTAATTTGGAGGCAAACAGTCACCTATGTATCTATCATGTACGCAGGAGAACTGGGACTGCAAGCTCCACTAAATTAGCTCTTTAGCCCCGGCTCTTAGTCAAGATTACTTCCCAAGGTGACCTTGCGCGGCGAGGATGTATGAAAATATAATTGGTCATTCCAAATTATGAATGGTCAATATATTGCAAAAACACATCAGATTCTCTTATAACACTGCTGCTCTCGGCGCGTCCAAACGGGGCGCCTTCTCTGGTGCACAGCCCTGCAGAACCCTCGCCTCCCGCATCGGAAATCCTCATGAATGTCTGATGTCGCGCCCTGTTCCTTTTCTTGCTTCGATACATTTGCTTCTTCTGAGATCACCAGGAAAACCAAGTGCCTTTGTGGTCGACACTGTTCCTGTCACGTTGTCGTTGACAAAAGGCGTTGTGTTCACAGTCATTCCATGTTTGGTGCAGGGAGTACTCGTACGAGTGAACAAACAGCAGCCTCTTCCCCCAAACCTGCTTAATTTAGGGCTTCAGATGAAAATGTTCAAGAGGTTACCCAATCCACTTTCAGTTTTACAATCTACTTCCAGTTTGGCGAGCTTAGATTCCTGGAAGTAGGAAATACATCGCTGGATTACCCCACCCCGGGGTTAAGAGGATCCGGCCAGTGTAGCACGCACCAGGAATCAGGGATTAATTACTTGCGGGGCTGCTGCGTCTCGCCTTTCCACACCACCGCGCTTCGGGGCTGCACGTAAATTCTGTTTATCAAATGTGGCAGTCAGAATGTGGGTTTCCTGGAAAACTGTCCTGCAAATTAGCCGCAAATGATTGTTGGATAATTTAACGGGTGTCGTTGGACAGACAGCTGATTAACAAGTTGGTTTGGCTTCGGCACCAGACAGCTCGAGTCTTTAACTGTGGTTTAGGACCGGCAGCACCGAAGCTGATGCGACGAGAGGTTACCCCAATTCGGGCTCAACCCAGACAGCACTGTTAATTGGGAGAAAGTTTAGGAGCATCCCGAGCCGGGTTGTATTGTCCTACTGAATGATGTAATACGCCTGCAGCTGCAGAAACCCCTTGCAGTTACCGCTTGTGGGAGCCCTTTTGCATACATACCACAAGATAACGCTTCTTACTTAAAGACATAGCGCACCGAGATGAGTTTTCTTCGGGGATACATTAGTCTACCAATCCTTCTTCCTAATTAAGCAGCAGACAAAATTACATCGGAGAGGGTAACGCTATGTGGGGAAATGCATGTGTTACTCTCCTTTTCAAATGGAGTGAATGTTTCTTGAGAAGACTTAGCCGAGAGCGCTTAAACTTGGAGAACATTTCATCCCGGCCAAGGCCTCACGCAGAAAAGCAACAACTGGTACCTGCCACATCACATCTGTCGTGAGCACAACTCTCGGCGTTTGAAACTCAGGTCCAATACGTACACTTGTTCCTTCTGACAAAGATCGTTTTGGGGCGTCTTGTTTCTGACAAACTCGTGGTGGCGACAATCAGTACATGGAGTTCAACACAACTTGACCGCGATCTCCTGACTCCATTCCATGATTCTCCAGCAGGATGTGCTCAGCGGTCGGTGCAGTCACAGCTGGACGCACGATTTTCAGCCCCACTGTCAACTGAAGGTCACTCACTTGCACCGATCTCCTGTTCCCCATGCGCAAGTACGACTTCCGTTCTGAAGTTGCTGTGTCGCAAAGTGCTGGTTCACATCGCACACACGCGCACACCCGTGTTTCAATGACCCACGCACCCAGCTTTGGACACGGACGTGCACGGGACAGAACGCGACGCGAACCTACATGAGTTTTTAGGTTGTAAGTCACAAAGTGAACGTGTCCGGTGAGTTTCTGCGAGTCGACATCCGCTCATTACCGCCCTTCAACTTGTTACAGGAGCCGGGACATTGGAGAGCAAAGCAGTCCCTAATGAAAAGCTGACAAACATGGACAGTATGAATGTCCATGTAAGGTCATATAACACGGCACAGCGCTCATTAATAATCTATTCGAACATCCCCATGGGCATACGGTAGACAGCTCATTACATGGACAATGCCTGTCACATAATCTTATTATATGGCCAAAGATTGTTTCTGAGTTGAAATGTTAAAGCACAGCCGATGCCCTTGTGCAGAAGGACACAAACAGCTCCAGTAAATTATTTATTTTATCTGATTGAGTCATTCACAGACCAAACACAGCTTTTACTTTTTTGGCCCAATGTTGCAAATGAATCGGGATTATTTCGCTTTATTCACTCGGAAACACAGCAGATTCGTTGTCAAGCTGTGCTGGGTTATCTCTGGGAAAGAGAGTCTATGGATTTGAAAATTAGTAGGTTTTTGTCGGGAGAATTTGGCCTTTGGGTATTTCAGTTACTCAATGTCTCACACAGCTCCGTGCACAAATCGAAATAAAGATTTTTTCTGGCGCCTTTCATATTTTGTAGCGGGTCGGTCTGTACTTCAATACATAAACTAATCCCCCAAGTTCATTTGCTGCTCAGGCTCTCGCTTTAATTGCAGTTTTTTTTTTCTCAAGGTAATGCCTTTCACGGAGCTGTTGGTCCCGCTACAGCGCTAATACATCTTGGACATTACTGCACTTTGTTTACTGGCAATGGGCGCCACTTAATTTCCCCAGCGCATGAAAATGTCACCGGCAATTAACCTTATTTCAGTCACTACAAACACACAATTGTATTAATCTACCTCGGGAAACTTTCCGGAAATCCAAAGGAAAGGCCCGTTTTATGTCAAGAAAGGGAGAAACTGTCCCGAGACTGACTGCAGATGGTGTGTGTTTGTGTGGGTAGTGAGTGAATATGATCGTAACAGGAGCAATGACCAGCCGAGCGGACTCCATTTTGCTGTGTGTATCACATTTTTGATTGCGAAGCAGAAAATATTCGGAGACAAATCGTGAGTGATGAAAGATGCTGACAGTTTGCAATTTGCTTCAATTGCTGCAAATGTCTCCGAGTCTGAGAAGCTCAGCAGAGGACGGCGCGAGGCAATGGCCGGAGGCATCTTTAATTTTTCTTCCTCCCATTTTCTTCATTGTGGGAGACCTAAAAAAAAACTTCTACCAATCCCCGAGATGAACCTGATGCAATATTGGCCAAAATATTCATCAGAGGTGGCATGTTTACTGGCTGGGATCAACTCAAGCATAATCCGTAATCTGCAACTGGGGCTACGATATTGACATTTTTCTCATTAGCTTTATGCTGCGTCTTACCCTTGACTGACCCCGCTGCAAGCCGCGCGATCACCCGAGGTGTCTGGCTCCAAATGAGCAGGACCCCCTGTCCCCCCGTCCCCCTCTCCGCTCCCGCGGCTGCCCGCTGCAGCCTCCCGTCCCTCTCGCGCCCCTCAGTCCTCACAGTCCCATCAAATATTTCATATGCAACATTTCATAAGCAATATTCCGCCATTGAAAGTGTGGTTGGTCCTCAGGTGGAACTCATAAGTGGCGATACTTGTGGCGAGGAGGAGGGTCGGGCGTCACCGCGCGGGCCCAACACCAGCACCACCGCCGCCACTTTGCTCGGATTAATTATTCAGGCTGGGCTTTTTCACTGTCTCCCACCAAACATCGGGGCGGGCGGGTGTGCGCGCGGACGGGCGGGCGGTGCAGTGAGAAAAAGTCGAAGCAGCTAATGGTATTAACTAACAGCTTCTACATTTCCCAGCCTCTTTTATGTCTCATGCGCCCAAAACGTGTCCCTCCATACTTATCACACGGCTTTGTTTGTCAGTCGCTGCCAAATTTCTTCTCCTCCGTCTTTTTAATTTCATTTGGCTTGGGACTGCCTTTCAAGTGTCCTTGGGCGAGGTCGCAGGCAGCGCGGTGGACAATTCTATAATTTCCCACCCACTGGTAATATGACATAACTTATGCATTTCTTGGGTCATCCATTGACATCAGCAAAGCCCTTTCTTCATTGCCAGGACTTGTTCTGCCTGCAGAAACAGCACCAGGATAGATCACAATATCATTTAGAGTTGAGACTGCCCGGACGCAGGGCTTCCCTCCTCCTGCTGCTCCTGCGCAGGGCGGCGCACGCAGCAGCCGCGGCCGGCGCCGCCCTCTCTCCCTCCGCTGGCCCGACGCGCTACTTGGCGGCGAGAGACAATGCGGCGTGGCGCGCTGGTCATGTTACAAGACGGAGGGGGTGACCTGCAGGTGGAGTTGCGGCCGCAGCTGACCTCGCCGTCCCCTCCCGCGCCCCTCACACTTGACCCGACCAGGTCACAGCGACAGATCACCAAACATTCCGCAGCTCAGTTCAGCGCTATTCGCGCTCAGCCCAAACAACTGCGCGCTGTGACCACACACGTGACGAAAACACCAGTGTGTGCCCAATTGTGATGACTTTTCACCTGTTTTGGGTGTTTTCCACAACAACCTGCTTCAACTTGACACCCATTCACAGCTTCATTCACAACTGTGTGACGCTGTGCGCCTGTCACCTTTTTCTGGCGAAAGTTTGTGATTCCTTCGAGGTTCATTTTTGGCCGAAAACTCAAGAATTTAATTCCACTACTTGACATGTCACTGGTGGTACAGCGCAAAAACCACTGGTGCACAACAGTCAGAAAGCGCCGTCGCGGAATCTGAGGACGAGGAGGTGATCCACCCGTCCATCCATCGCTTTGTGGGTAGGGAGGGAGACGCACGGTGAAGGAATCCGCGGCGGCGGTGGGGGTGGGGGTGGGGGCAGGTCTGGTGCGCACGCAGCGGTTATGATCCCCGCAGCACAAGTGATGGGGGTGAAGCGCAGAGGCCCCGCCGCCCGCAGATCCATCAGAATTACACAGGCGGTGCAGGTGGAACTGCAGAAAAAGCCAAGGTGATAGAGACAATGCAAAGCCAATCACACAATGCATTGAATACAGCCAGAATCTACTCGATCCACACTACAAGCCACCCAACCATTCACCACCGCATTTGCACAACAACAGAGCCACACTGTTTACTGCCATGGCAATGTGCTTTGAAGGGAGCAAAGTAAGTAACAACAGCACTGAGAACAAAGGCGATGTCATCAATATCTCCCCCCAACACTAACAATTAAAATAATACACAGGCATCAGAAAGCAAGCAGGCTGCACATTGTGCTTTCCTCTGACATATCGAGTTGCCTTCTAATTAAAGGTCCCCGCAGTTTTCTGCCGATGGTATCCAACCAAGCAGCTCGCAATCAGCAGTCAATCAGCTGCAGCGAACGTACTAATGGACAAACTTTGTCATATCGCGCGAATAATGCAACTCGGGCTCGATTCCCTAACTCGTTCTTTCGTACCGATGAATCGACATTATAATAATATCACAGCATAAATAATTCATACAGTTAGCAAATGAATGCAGGATCATATTGTTCTTTGTTACCTCTGCAGGTCTTGTGAAACATACTGCCAATGATTATTTTTGCCTGTATGGCAGCAGCACTGCGTAACTAGCAATGCGACTTAATGACACGTTCAACTGACTATTCATCCTGCACCAAGCTGCCTTGTCATTAGATACTGAATCAAATAGCTTCATTGCTGGCGTTCTATTGATTTATAATTATCCTCCACAGTCGTCATGTGTCATTTTAGATTTATCTAATAGTGCACGAAATTGGAGTACAACGCTCAAGCTGTCGAGCATACTCAAGCTGTGTAAGAGTGTACTGAAACACCGAGACAAAGTTTTGAAAATTCAAAAAAGAAGTTAAGACCTGCAGGAGTTGCACCCAATGCTCCAATCAATTGTCACTGTTAGCATTTCACATTATTTTTCTGCATGGCAAACTTCATTAACAGCTGCATTGAGTAGCTTCAGCAATTAATTCTCCGATCTATATGGGCATCAAGTGCATGTTTTAATTGTAACCTGCTAGCTATGTTGCCTGTCGCAAGAAACAGGGTTTATCTTTGACAAATATCAATACCCAGCCCGCAGCAGGTACTTCACTTGAGGTATTTTCCCTCGAAGCCCCTAATGACATTGATCTCAGCTGTGCGAATTTGGAGCGGATCAAAACTCAGTCTCATTAAGAGCCATGAATATTTAAAAATCAAAGTCAAGTTTCAACTCGACGCCTATTTACCAAGGGTGTGGTTGCTCTAATCTGAGAGGCAGAGCGAGCCCAACCTGGAGAGTTTAACTTCATTGGCAGTCTGAGCGCTTCCTCCCGTTTCAATCTCAGCTACTGTGAAGCTCCACAAAGCTGACCGCTTAAGTCTCTCCGAGTGACCAGAAGCCCGAGTAAAGACCTCAATTGCGATGGTCAATGTTTGTCCTCAGCAGTTCACACAAGTCAGCTGATTGGTCAGCGTGAAAACTGACCCCACTGTCCGTGCAGCTTCAAGGTGTTTTTCAAGGCACAAAAGGATTTGTTTTCGGACAGACAACGGGGACCTGTGTCCCATTGGAAACGTTCCACCAACCACCCAGAAGAGGACATTTGGGTGTCATTTTTTCGCCAAAGGTTCAAGCAACTTCATTTTCACTTTTCAACACTGTCGCTGATGAATCAGACTTTCCGATGAACGCTTCAACGACACTTTTACGAGGCCGGCCCTCAAACACAGAACATCAGGACAAAAAAACCCAACTTGATCAAAACAACTCGTAATCTCCAGCACAAAATGCGTTTCAGCTCGTTCTGGCTCCTGGCATCGTGTAGCGGCAGCTGTAAACCTGCGCAGGCAGGGATTATGACACGGAAGCGGCGTCTTTGACCCGAGTTCTTGCCCTCTCTTCAGCCGACCCCCAACCTCCCCCTCTCCCTCCCTCGGCTCAAGCTGCGAGGGACGAAACAGCGTCTCCTAATCCTTTTGTTCGGTTCTTGAATGGCTCCCCAGGGAGCGACCGGCCACGAGGAATCCATTGCAGCCCGCTGACCTTCCTGCACCGTGCCCCGCAGACACTCTCTCACTCGGCAAGTGCAGCTGCTCTGTCCACAGAAATTCCTTTCACAGTTGCACTCGCCCATTCCCACAGTTGAAATAAATGCCTCAGCTTGGAGTACGTTGCTCGGTTTACGCTGTTGCGAATTCTCACACAACAGCAGCAGCACTGCATGCGTCCAGTCGTGCTTTTCGTCGGATCACCTTTGTTGCGACCACATGAAGTCTGCATTCGTCAAGCTCACTTCCATCAAAAACTACGTGTCAAAATAACCTTTCAGAAAGTAAAACTTGGAGCGCAAATTTGGTGACAAAGAAGCAATCCACAACTTTTCAAACTTCTTGCTTGACAGATCCGACTGCAACTCACCTCACTCATCAAACTACACAAGAGAGAACATTCGTTGTGTTTTTGATTCTCCAAAATTATTTCACAAACTTTAAATTAAACGTAAGATAGAATATCTCTGCTCTTTGAATCAGACACCACTCCTTTTCAGAGGAAACCCCTGGATATTCTTTACGCTGCAAATTCTGTTGTTACGCCTCGTAGTGAAGATCCGGCGGAGCAATCTTTGTGTCATGAAAGGAAACAGTTACATTCTCAGTTTTCTTTCAAATAATTGCATTTTGTTTGGAATTGTTTGGAGCCTTTATTGCAAAATTCTTGCGTAAGTATTGAGTTTCCTTTGTTATTATTGTGGTAATAGGATCTTAATTGTGTTCTTCTACCATTGAGATTGTTCACTTTCAAAGTGTTACACTTCCTACGCGATATTAGTTGTAAATTATCTTTTCCCTTTGTATTGTTCTATTGAAATAATACCTTGTTTTCACTGCTTTCTGTGGTTTCTTCAGGGAGTTGGGGGGAAATGTCGTTGAAACTTCTGAAGGGAGCGGCTTGTGAGAGTTTTCTCTGTTCGGAAGCTCCGCTGCGGAAGATTAAAACAGAGGACCTGAAAGCAGATTGAAACAACGTCGGCTCGTCTTACACAAAGCTCACCGGAAAATCAAAAGCACACTTTCCTCCCCACAAAAGTGTACATTGATAAATGGATGAAGAGCTACCTCCGGAAACAGAAGAACATCTTCAGTGAACGCATCTGCAGCAAACACCAAACAAAGGGAGGGTTGCGTTGCGTAAAGTCGATGTGTAAAATTGATCAAGGTTAAGATGAGTAGTAATAGGGATCTGCATATGACACGGGGGGATTGAGCCCCGTCCCCGAGGAGGCCCCGGCTACAATGAAATGTAGAATGAAAGCTTTACTCGCTCCCGTGGGTCCCGTGCACAATTACCATCATCTTGTCATAAAAAGTAAAGACAAAACTGCTATTTATTCATCACCACAGCTTACTGTATGAATTTACGAGCAGCCAGGCCCCGCGTATTAAACCCTACTTTTAATAGGGGCGCACACATCAAGATCCAACACCACTGGCCAGAGGTGATGGCTTCCTAAACATCTATAAATATTTAGGAAGAAAATATCACAAAGCAGAGTAATTCTGAGGGAAATATGTGATATGAGGGATGAAGGGATATTAGGATCTTATGAAGGCACCAGCCACAGTGTAGTCATTATACAGGCCTGCCAAATACAGGATTCCCAAGGTAAACAGGAAATGTTTCACCTCTCGGCACAGGGTCTGCAGCTCTGACGTGCAAATCCACACCTTTACCTCCAAGGGTCAAACATTCAAGGTCCGGGAAATATTCAGAAAGTGCGTGTGATATCCATATCCTTTCGAGCACAACAAAACATCTCCAACATTTTGGAGTATCATCAACAGGACACGTTGGTCAAGTTCACCCCAAAGCCAACACGCTCGACACTGTCTGCCTATCCGACCCCTGACATCCACAGCAGAGCCGAGTCCGACAATAGGAAGAAGCCACATGCGGAGGAATTGCGCGAGGCGAGGGCCTCGGTGACAGGCGGACTCCGGGGGTCAACCTCTCGTCCCTGCCTCGCTCCCGCGTCGTCGTGTCGAGATGGCAGGTCGTCATGTGACGCGGGGTCTCCGCACGTGGACAGTGCGGCGCTGCAGGGCAACCAACAGAGAGAATTTGACCTGATAAGAACCGGAGAACCTGACCCCAAACCAAAAGTTCAATTTGCATTCAAAAAAAATGGAGCCGGTGATAGTTCTGCTTGTCTCAAACTGTTCCATTTGGTCAGAGAAAGACAAACCTCCGACACACAACCTTCTTCGGCCAGCCAGAGGCAACAATATTGCTCTCCAAAACAGCAATATCAGGCCCTCTGTGTTCTTTGGATGGGGCATAAGAGGCAGGAATTACAAAGGGATAATGACTTAGTTGGGTTTGGATATCAAAGATAACAGAGTGTCGTCAGAGAGGGATCCGACCCTCGCACCTTCACATCTCGGGCGAAGCTGTACAAAGCACCTCCAAATTCTCCATATTGCACCGCGGATAAAAGCCCGGCTCTTACGCATTATTGTCTTGCCTTATGGCGAACTCAGGCCTTTAATTAAGCGGGCTCCGAGGGGACAACTCCATCTCGTTTTGCCCGGCCGCCATATTGACGCGCGTGGATTGAGTGAGCAGTGAAATTCATAAAACGGAAACAACTTGGAGAGGCAGTGCTCCCTGCACTCACATCTGAAGTAAGCGGCACCTTCTGAACCCGAACCTGACGTTTAATTGAAAGGTGTTTGAAGTCTGTCTTCAAGATTCTTTCTCCAACAACTCAAAAGGCAGAAATTGTGAATCAAAAACAAACTGCAGCTCCGGAGTGCAAAACATTTGCCTCACTCGGTGCGCCTGCACAAATTGAGAAGCAGAGATAGAACTTTTCCGGTTGAAAGAAACTCACCATTGGTCCGGGTTTTTTTCTGCCTGTTCACAAAGACAGCAAGGTAATTGTGACATTTGCCTGACCGTACTCAAGTGAAAACATTGTTGTTCCGTTGACAGAAAAAAGTCCTCAAGTCAAGTTTTGAGTTTCTTTGCCATTTATGAACAACACATTTGCAGCAAACCAGAGTTTTGCCTCCGAGAGACGTTGAAGACGAGAAACACTGCAGGGGATAATGAACGTATCACATAATTCTAAGCCTCTTTGCGACAGGTAACCACTATCAAAGGCAAATTTCATAATGAAACCCCTGCCACCTGATATTTTCTTGTTTCCACTACAAGAAAAGGCAGCGCGTTGAAGCCGCTACGCTGTTCTTTCTTCATCTCTCTCAAGACCAAACAAAACCGACTATTCTTGAGTCTCCGTAATTATCAGGTCATTCAATGGAATCCCTGCAGGCTCTCCCACATTATATTTTACTCGTATTTTTCTTATGTGAACACTATTAGGTTTCTTTTCAAGGCAGTATTTTCTCTCACACTCTCTTCTTCTTTCGACTTTTATGTTTCCTGGCATTGCCTCTGTGTGATGTTCAAATTACATTTTATCAGAGGTGAGGTAATCAAAGCCAGCTGAAAGCTGGATCAAAATAGTGGCTCAAGTGCGCAATATGGGAGAGCGAGCTGAGGGCGACCAAAAGCAGAGGTGGAAATATTACAATATTGCTGCATCTTCATTATGGCCGACTGGGTTTTGCATGTCTGATAGAAGCCCAGGCTCTGACACTAATTATGCAATGGGCAGACATGACCTGCCTTGACTTGAAGGCCTGTGCAAATTGACAACACTAATGAGGGACTAGGCAAGCAGGCTCCGGATAGGGGTGAGAGGTTGTATGCAGCTGGCTTTCTGTGCTTCTGAAGGAGATTTCTGTGTTTCAGCAGGGTCAGTATTGATCACAGACAGAGGGCCGAGGCATTAATGAGACAAGACAGAAACACAAGTAAGAATGCAATCTCGCGAGGGGAAGACGCGGACATGGAGTGGGGACAGGGGTGAAAGGGGTCACCGGCTTTGCCCTGAGAGGGAAGCTGTTTCTTCCACTGACAGCTCCCGCTGCAGAGACGCCTCGCCCGCCCGGCCCGCCCGCCCCGGCCCGGGCCTGCTGGACCCTGCACTTGGCCTGGTCTGTCTTCCTGCAGTTGCCTGCCCGGCTCTCTCCCCCCTCCACTCTCACCTCGCATCACCTCCAAAGTTAATTAGTGAGGCAATGATGGATGGGCCCCCGTCTACCAGATGGCACTGCGAGAAGGGGAGGCAGACGCGGTTGCGCAAAGGCCAGTCCAAACTTTTCAAACAACACTTCGGGACTGGGGGCCACGCAACCTGGCTAATCAATAAATCTTCATCTTGCTGTTTTTAGCAGCACTCCAGCATCTCATCAGTATATTCATACCTTGATTAGAGCCTCCACTCCAGCACTTGTTGAGAGATAATGTGATTTATGGATTACTATGTAACTCCATCAGACAGCTGCTAGTCCTGCAGTCAGGCCAGGAAACTTTCTGACAGTTCGATAAACTTTTCGCTCACATAGATTGGCTTTAATGAGCAGGCAAAAATGCCAGGCTGTTAACCCTCATTTTAATACATAGCGCACTGAGAAATGTTCTTCGCTGATTGAAACAGACTTGGCTGCCTCCCCAGCTCTGTACGCATTTACACATCTTTAGAAATTCCGCAATCTACTTGGAAATTTCAGCTTCTTGCACTCACGCCTTGGATCAATCTGCAGCTTACATCCAGATGTCAGCCCGAGACAAACATTCATCTGTGACTACCATTTTCAATTGCTCAGCTCAGACGAATATTCGCAGCTTCTTTTTGATGACGCAGCCTTTGGGAGGAAACAGTGAAGGCATTTCTTGCGAATGTTCAGCAAGTATGAAGTATGGATTTGGGCAAAGATTCGAAGACAAACCATCACACTGTTTTGCATCTGACGTTTACAAATCAGGTTGAAGAAATAGCATTCTACGAGCTCGTATGTTGTCACCCGGTGTCAAACATCGTTCACAATCCTATCCCCATTGGTCTTGTTTTCCATGATCTGACTCAGGTTTGGTCCTTTGCACTGTAACAGCACAATGCCATTGGGACAACGCATTGCAAAATCCAAACAGAACATCTCACCTGGTTCCAAGCAGTCAAAATTCAGTGTCCACGAAAACAAAGCCACATTGTGAACGTTTTAGTTCCTCAAACACACATGTACACACAAAACTGTGGAGATTCACTAAAACTCGTAGAGTCAACGTGTGTAACAAATACTTTTCAGGTGATTTTGAGGAGGTTGCGAGATTTGGGAGCTTTTGGAAAAAGCAAGTGAAATCAGAGCAAGCAAATCAAATCACCTACAGGCAGCCTTTACCAAAAGTATGTGTATAGCAGTTTCATGGTCAAGAAGAGGATCAATTTTGGATCTTTTGGGCTCTTTTGGTTCAATTTGGGTTGGAGATAATGTGCCAGGAAGGATTTTGGGAACTTTGAATTTTGGGGTTCTTCAGGTTGAAAAGTTCAATTAGAAGTGTGGAAAATATGGGGTATGGATATAGAAATGGCTCCATATTTGAGAAAGTACAAAAATTTGGTGAAAAAAGTATATTGATGAAATGTAGTCT
>JAAUXT010133061.1_pt1 | contig 13833 bp, 14 predicted proteins | sample 7278171 | NCBI WGS metagenome assembly JAAUXT01 (sample SAMN14350112, study PRJNA611818) | marine sediment metagenome | isolation source: surface marine sediment (1.8m) | place: French Polynesia: Moorea | collected 2018-08 | reverse complement strand
CAGAGGGGGAAGGGGGTCTGGCAGAGGGGGAGGGGGGTCTGGCAGAGGGGGAGGGGGGTCTGGCAGAGGGGGAGGGATGGTCTGACAGGGGGAGGGGGGTCTGGCAGAGAAGGGGTGGTTACATTCCAAAGTGTGGACAGATGCACACATGAATGCTAAGGGTTTTTAAGGGCACCTAGATGGCCGGCTACGCGACCATCAACAAGGCCTCGTATTCAACGGTCAGTTTTTGAGTAGCTTGATCAGTAAACGCAGAACGTCATTTGCGAACCAACAGTTTACCATTGCGAGTTCTTCGTGAGGTCAAATGGATGTTGACAAACGATTCCGTTTGTGAAGAATTATGGGGGTTCTGAACAGAATTCAATTAAACCAGCCTTAAGGTATCATTTGGAGACTGTCGAGATAAGACATGAATGCTAACTGTTGTTCACCAGAAGCCTGCCTCCGCATATCTCTTGATAGCTGTCAGCCTTTCATAGATTTGCTTCAGCCACCGAGCAGAAATTGGCCAACTGTATGCACATCGCGTATCAAAAGCCCTCACTCTGTCCAAATGCTCAAATTCATTAGCTCCAGCAATGCGACAGATCTGTGATTCTTTTACTCAATTGACATTTTGTTCTTGTCGTGACAGGCGTCATTTTCATCAGAATAAAGCTCGCAGGTTTTGCCAGGAAACTGTTCCCAAATGGGGAAAAGAGCAGCTTTGGTAACAAGCAACAAGCAAAAACACACACACAGCAAAAACATTGCGTTGATTTCCTGAACGCACATGTTTTCTTTTTATTGCTGGTGGCAAGATCAAATGAATTGCTCGCGCGCACTGTTGTTTTGCTTCGAACAAGGAACAAGGGTTCGGTCGCACTGTGCACGCAACCTTCAAGCAGAAAAAAATATTGCCACAGATCCACCGCATTTCTTCCGGTTTCATTCTCCCCCACAGGAGTGCAGTGAATCGCCTTGTGGGATAAACTTCATTAGCTGTTCATCGTAGAATCAATTTTTTGTTCCTGCAGCGCTTAACGTGCCATAAAGACATCAATACGGTGCGTGCAGTAACAGGTATGTTTCTGCCACAGGCAAAAGACCTGCAGCTTGGCGGTTTACCCAGCGATAATGCTTCCCATATTTTGCTTCTAATTTGCCACGTTACATTGCACTTCCATTTGGCACCGTACCGCCTTTGCCAGAATAGAATAGATCTTATCATTTAACCTTATCCAGGTCAGCAAAGGATAGCTTCTGTTTGTCGATAAATCCATTTTCGGAATTCAGCATCTTCGCAAGCCTTGGATGTTTTGTCTGAGCATGTTCTTCGACCTAACCATTGCAAACAGAGATGCGTAAAGAAGGCACCAGGACTGTTTTTTCAGAATCTCACTTGATCTAATGCGATGTTCCCTGGGTACCAACTGTGCGTGTTCGCGCGAAACTGCGGTAATCTAATAGCGAAAACAGTCAACGTTGTGTGATGGAGCAGCAAAAGATTTCTGTGTAATGTTATTGAAGGCCGTGGTCATAATAAGATGTCCTCAAATTAGCTTGTCACATGCGATGAAATCCACTCAAGCTGAAGTTGTAGATATTCCCAAGTGGCTCAAAGTGCCTCAAGTGGACATGCGTCGTGATTGAACATACAGGTTCCATCAGCGCTGCATACAAAAGACATCCGGAGACAGATTCAAATGCAGTGACTGTCAATCTGGATCTGATCCGGCCTCCGCACTTGTTACGAGTTGTATGCCGTGCTCTGCACGGTTCATTTGACAATGTCGTGTACGCCAAGAATGAGTCTTGATGAAATACACCACCCGTGCGCACCAAGGGAAGGAAACCACGGCGTACTCGTACTCAAAAACTCGCATGTAGTTGTCCAAGAAACGTTGCAAGGTGCAATTGTAGCCGAAAGACTTCGTCTCAGGCAAAAAAGAAGGCTCTTTCTGAATGAAACCTACGTAGTAACTTCATTGGCAAAATCTATCCGACAAATCTTGAATGTCTTTTGGCACTTTCTACTCATTCTCAACACAGCTGTTCTCCATGCACTGTAGTCTCCTCTATACATTCAGCGAAAAAGGTTCTTTCCTCTTCACTGTAGGCTTTTTTTCCGTTTGGCTTGCATCGGAAAATGTATTGACGAAAAAGAGTCAAGACAGTTGTGTAGCTATTTGTTGTCATTCAGAATGGGATTACAGATGTACAATGGCATCTGCAATCACCCTCTGTGCTTCATACATTGATTCCCTTGACAAGGTCATTTTTCATCAAGTGGGGGGTTTGCAAACTCAGACAACGAAAAAGAGCACTGGGGTCTCAGTGCAGCTTCCTTCAACCTTTCTTTCGCTCATGGAATCGTCACAAAATCACATTGAAGTGTGAGCCGTGCAGGAATGTCCTTTTCTCCCCAAGCACAATGTCATAACGCATCTTCAGCCGCTTCCAGTGTGAGTTGTTTCGCAAAAACTCTGGTGATAGGAAATAGGTCTTTCGTGAACCCGGTGTTCTTTGTTTTTGAGAGAAACGAAAACGCCTTCATAAGTCGTTCTGCAGATTGTAGATGTCAATAGCTGCAACGAAGGCGTCTGTAGGGCGGATTATGAGCAAAATCTCATCTCGGCAAAGTGTGCAGGAATTGTCGTGTTGGGCTCGATCTGCTCCACCCAGTTCGCACCGCGGTGGCTCCTGTGGGAGTCGCACCGCCCTCAGCAGCGCAACGAACACAGCTTCTGCCGCAGACTCGTTTTCCAGTGCTACATTGTTCAGTGTCGACAGAAAACAAATTCTTTCAACAGTTCATTGTATGTCTGGCTGAACTACATGAACTTTTTCAGGGCTTGCAAGAACCTATCAGTGTTTTTCACTTCAGGCGTGCGATTGCGAAGGACTCGGGTGCGGGCTCTTCGGGTGTCCAGCGCGAGTGTGGCGCACGCAGCTTGTGGCGACAGTCGTGAAAGTCCCACTGGAACTGTAAATTTCCCTGTTCACACATTTTCTGCCAGGACTTTTGACGTTCTATTCCCATGAAAAATGTCATGGGTTTTGAGGAGTTTGCAAGAGCACAAAACTGAGAGCTGAAAACCTGGAACGTGCGCTTTGCTGCGTGTTTTCGTCAGTTTTACAAAGCCGTGACTGACTCCCAATGACTAATGGCATGAGGATGCATTAGTCACTGAACTTTTCGTTCACATTTGTCTGTTCAAAATATTTTTGCCCGGATTTGAACCTTTTCTCCCTGATTGATGTTGATTTTCTGATTGGACAAAGTCAAAATTTTCCTGGTCGGTGGGAACCCTGAACATTTTCGTGAACGCTGTCAGGTGTGATGTCTGGCCACACTTAAGTTGTGGTACCTTGCTGCACTCGTACATGCAGTGGCGGGAACATTCTGGCTGTGACAGGTTGTCTTTTCTTCTTGTATTCACATTCAGCAACCAGCAGGGTTTGGAGGTAAAATCCCACCATGGCAGGCTCTCCGGAGCCTTTTTACCTGCACCGAGAACATGACAGAGAAAAGGGCCTCTAGATTGTTGCTTTTTGGCAGCATAGATGCTTCAGCATCAGCTTGCTCACTTTCATGATTTTGCCGGAAGAATTATCCTGCGGAAATTCGGAAGGGAAAGGTTTTGATGTGTGTACGTTTTGGCATTGTACTGGGAAATTAATCCGTGTTTTTTTTTTGGAATGTTGCCATAGATTTTGGACTTCCCCTCCTGGCCAGAGAATACTGGGATGGCTACCTGCCCCTCCACCTTCATATTTCTGGATGGGAGTCATCCAGGATGTTCATCTTGTGTCAGGCACAAAGGAGAACAAGGAACTGATTTCCCTCGCAACTGGCAAAAATAAGAAGCGGTGTCTGGTATTTCAAGCTCATTTTGGAACTGGACATTGGGCAAAACAACCAACTTCAATGCAAAGTAAGTTGCAAAACCGTCCTTTGGTCCTTGTGAAAACAGACCAGAGCACAACAGGTCAACACCCCATCTAGGATGAGCAAGGTTTCAGATCTGTAGCAATGACACAGAGGAGAGTCACTGAAGACACTTCGTGGTTTGGACCAGAATGTGTTGGTCTGACTTCCCCTGAACAAAAGATCGTATTTTGATTTTGCGCGCTCCAGACGTCATGCTAAAAATCGTATCCTTCCCGCTTTGAACGTAATTCACTTTGGGGACGCCCTGTTTTGCATCCCAAGACTCTCTGGTCATGGCCAACTCGCAACACTGGTGGGTCTGTTGCTGCAGTGCGCCTGCTGTCATTGCGGACCACACTCAGAGAGATCAAAGGGAGAAGAGACTTTCACAGGTCCGCCAATTATTCTTCACACGCGTGTTTTTTGTGCATGACAACTGAAGATCTTGTGAGGAAAATTGAACAACTCAAGAGATCATGAATTTGCAATTCAGCTAAAAGGGTAAATCCATGCAGGAGACTCATAGGACATGCTATTTGGGCCTATTTGCCAACTTTTTTGCACTTTGGATGCTTCTTTTGCATGCAAAATGGTCATTTGGTCACACTTTTGTCCCACATGAATTGCAACACAAGAGATTTTACTCAACACAGGAGAAGGAGTGCAAACCACAGCTATTTTCAGCTCAAATGTGCAGAAATTGGTTCAGGGAAGCACCAACTTGAAATAAATCAACTTGAAAGCACAAAGTCTTCAAAGTACAAAAACATACAAACAGTGGTAACCTGGGTACAAATTCTGTAAGTCCCTGGTTTTTGTCTCGAGAGTTGTGCAAATCGTTACAATGCACAGAAAACATTCTTGTGAAGAAGCCTCAGCGAGCACCTCCTGGACACCTACTGCACATTTGGCAGAACTCTTGAGGTGAATGGCCTTGAAATGAGGAGGGAGTGCTGCATGTCAGTCAATCATCCAGAATTTCTTTCACCGTGGTTTCACCTGAGAAAAACATGCATTCGATGGCACATCAAAGTTTAAGGTTGCAGGGTGATAAACGGGTTGTGTCTGCACCCCGCCTCAAAGTTACAGGGGTGTGAGAAGGGGAATGGTATAATGGTATAAAAACACCAGAAACTTCACAAAAGTGGGTGAAACAACATGTTTTTTGTGGCCTGTCAGTTGTGCGTTGCCTTTGGTCGCAACCAGGCAGTTGTCAACTCTGGCTCGCTGACATGGGCTTGCAAAACAAGCTGCAGCTCAGGCCTTGAAAGCTACACAAATTAAACAAGAGATCGCAGTGCATGGGACGTAGAATCGCTGCAGCAAAGCCCTTGTGTTTTGGATCTTTTCCTTGCTTGAGAAGGGTCAACACCAAGGTTCTTTTTGTCTCCTTATGAATTCAGAAACCTGCTCTGTTCAGCCCGAGGCAAAGGGAAACTCAGCAGCTTTCCAATTATGAAACCACCAGAAGGAAGTTGTACGAAAATGCCAAGTAGATCACATTTTCTCCTGTTTCCTTGTTCGTCAGCTTTTCAAAACACCAACATTGTTTCTTCACCACCGGTGACCAAGAATTGGCAAACCTATGAGCTCAAGTCAAGAAAAACATTCTGATCTGCACCAATGATCAGTTGGCCGTGCTGATCTTGCAAATTTGGCCTTTGAAAGAGTTGACATATCTCTTCTTTTTTTTTTGAACACCCCTTGTCAAACAGCATACTTTCTCAACAGCCAGACCAAAACTTTCAGATTGTATGGTCCAATGATGATTCAATTGCAATTAAAAATGTGCCAACTCTCACTTTCCCAACTCTTCACTCGTCCAATTTTGTCTTGTTTCTGGCAATTTTTTAACAATCCGTAGAGCAAGACATGGCGTATCCACTGTGAACCTGTTTCTGAAAAAAAATAGAAAAGTTTAATCCTCGCAAAGTGCGAAGGTGGGTGGGTCTCTTGGGCTGTGTGCTTGTGCTTTTAGTATGTGTGATGTTTCGTTTTCTTCTTGAATGCGAAGGTTCTGACTTTCAGCGCTTTCGAAGAAAATGTGTTTCATGTCAAGGGATTCTGGGTGAAACCTAAAAATTCAACAAACTCGAAGTTACATTTCCCAATTTTCTTTCAGCAGACTTTGCAAGAAGACCGCCAGAGCCCAGAAGGGGGAGTTGGTATCGTTCATTCCTGAACCGCAGTGTCATTCTGTTGCCAGAATTCACTGCAGAACGATGACAGAGCGATGCAAAGGGAATTGATGGCTTTAGTCAAATGTCTGAAGAGCGAGCAGAGAGGGCAAGAAGGCTCCTGAATACGATGAACGTACAGACGGCATCAAGCGGGACAGCCAAAATAATCACAATTTACTGGCAACAAACTGTTGTCTGAAATGGAAGAAATCAATGCAAAACAAGTGTAGCTTTCAGCGCTGAAAGCAGATGAGCCCACGACTTGACAAAAGGAGAAATGCAGGAGCAGAGCCCTCAGTAGGTAGACAGAATCAAAGTGCTTGCTGCTTGTCTTTCTCCAGAACTACCGTGTGTGTCCAATTCAGACTCAAACAAACACATACTACTGGTTGTGCTGATGCACATTCTGCTTCTGGACACAGCGACAAAGCAGTTGTGTTTCTTTCCTCTGTGATGCGTGAATATGCAGGGACCATGCAGAGTGTTCGAGTGTTCTGCAGATTCCCACCAGATCATAATGTTGATTGTTGAAACGTTGCAGACGACCTTGTTGTGCTGCTTGGCTTCCCGTACGAAAGCATTTCTTCCAATCCATTCTGTTTGCACATAAACGGACAAGTTAGCCTTGTGCATTCTTCTATTTCAATATATGATCCACATTGGTGATATTTAGTGTTCCTGTGAATGATGGATGAATCGGAAAGACCAATGCCACCGATTTAAAGTCAAACTTGCCTGCATGGTGCACAGTGCCTATTTCTCAGCTGTATTCTAAAGAAGGCAGAAAGACATGCAGTACGAGTTCATTGCTGCTGTTCGGAGTCAGCCTGTCTGTTTGTCTGCTCTCTGTCTGTGTGCGTGTCTCTCTCTCTCTCTCTCTCTCTCTCTCTCTCTCTCTGTATCTCTGCATGTCTCTCTGAGCAGCAAAGCGCCCTCATTTTGAGCAACGAACAGGAAGGAAGTGCCTTCCACAATTTCCTTGCCCTGCTCGGTGCAAGCGAAGCCAGCACAGTGAAAACAGAAAAGTATTCATCACCACTTGTCGTGAGTTAAGTGGAACCATTACAGCTTTTCCTTGTTAAAATATTCATAATTTGAAGTGCCCTCGCTCGAAAGCTCTGAAAGCGAGCAGTCTGCACTCGTAGACATGAGGCTTTTTCTTCATATCAACGCTTCTGCAACAGTTACAGGTTCACTTCAACTGCGGCAAGCTCCCAAGTTAGACTTCTATTTTCGTTGAAATGGGAAACTGCAACTGGAGATTGTTTCCCAAAATAGCGGTGCTCATTTTGGCAGTGGCTACTAAATAATGGCAACGAGAATATTACAAAAGTGAAACAATTGGCCAGTACTGAACGAGATACACTGTGGTCTGTGTTCTTACTCTGGTGATCATTCTGAGTTCTGCCAGTCTGTTTTTGGCATCCTTCAAATCAAAGTCTGGATATATTTGTTCATAAATTGACAGAGAAATCTGTAATCTTCTTGGCGGACATCCCTGGTGATATTGACTTTGCGAGGTTGGCTGCCGTTGCAGCAAGCCTCCCTGCGAGAACAGTCGAAGTGGTCTGCATTTGTGTGAACAGCAAATACCATGCTCCTGTCTGTCCTGGAGGTTGACACCAATGCAGTGAGCAGTTTATTGCACAAAATTCCCGCAGCATGGGACAATTTTTTTCAGAAAAAGACGGGACTCAAGCTCAGTGTGAGCAGAAAGGGTAGCATTTTTACAACGCTCTGAGAGACTGCATGGCAAACATAAAAGGCTGGGTTACATCTCAGAATAAGAGTCAACGACTCACCTTTTTTGAACGAGTGCAAAGTCGCACTCGTCAGTTGCATTTTGGTACACATTTTTGAAAAGCAGAACTGTCAGAATGATTCTGAAAAAAAACCCGTGTTCAGTCACTGTTGAGATGCTCACAATTGCACATTTGTGCCTTGTGCTGTAACACCCTTTGGAGTGGCCTTGCAACAAATCAAAACACCCGAGCAAGCCTGTATTTCGGTTCTTGTGTCTGGAAGGTTCACATTGTTCAAGCGGTCACCCTTCCCAGGCAACGACTTCTTTTGGCCTTTATCTGACACAAGGACCAATTGTGGTAAGATTCGTCCAGTTCACGAATTCGGGAGTCTACTTGGGAAGCAAGAAACACACACAGCACAGAATCAGAGCTCTCATACGCCGAAGCAAGTTCTGCAGCGGATTCGTGCTTCTCAATATGAACCCAATAGGTTTGTTCGTATCTGCTCACATTGACATTCTCTTCTGTCAATCCCGAAAGTCCTTCTTTACATTTCTTTGGTTTTCTTTGTTGTTTCTTTGTTTTGTCATGTTTCTTGTTGACCAGATTTTGTGGCGTATTCATTGCTGCTGAGCAATTGGCTCATTGTCACGTGAAGGTGCCAAGTAAACAAAATGTTGAGAAGAGACTGATACCCCCACCTGTCTGGTTGTCTGACGATCTGTGGGGTTGCCCTTGGGTATTGTTGTACCCAATGAAAATTTGGAGGTACCCATTGACCAACATGTCCACCAGCATTTCAGGTGCCCATGAGGTGAAATTTGATGTTGGGGGCTCTCCAGAAATTAAACTCCGAGGATCAAACAATAGTCTTGCAATTCTTTGACCAATCACTTGTTTTCCAATGAAAATCAAAGCTTGCTGGTCTGGAGAAACACCCCTGTGTGGCATATTCGAGTGCGTGTTGGCAAAGTTCAGACCCCTCCCCTTGGGGAGGAACAATTGAAAACTAAGGTCCCCTGCATCCACAAGCTGACCAGAAATGCATGGTGTCGGGTCAATGCGTGCTGCCGTCAATGTGTACGAGCCCTGAGCAGGCAGTGAACGGTTTTGAGCGCAGGAAATCAATGTGCAAGCAATCCTGCTTCAATTTTTGCAGCCATACACGCCTGTAGGTGTGCAGCCAGACACACACAGGAAAGGACTCCCCACACTTCTTGCAGTCTTGTAATGCAGTTTCTGGGGAACGCACACACGCCCTTAGCTCCGTGAACCTGATGACTTGCAACATCTCTTTTCTACAACTCTGCGATCACAAAACCTGTCGCGTGTACTTGCATCGTGGTAGAAACGTGGTAGAATGGGTTGTCACGTCACAAAAAAGTTTCCTGTTCAACCACACAACTCCATTCTGGACCAAAGGTTTCGAAAATTGTGTGATTTCACAGGAACCATGTGTGAGAACCCTGTCTGAAAGGCATAACTTTATCACCAGGGTGTGAGGGAAGTGGTGGATCGCTTGACACACCTTGATCGGCAGCCATATGAACAAGGAACTTTTGCGCACATGTTTTGGTTGCTTGGGTAAGTAACATCTCTTGGTCATTTGGAGTGGGGTGTCTTTTGACCAAGGCATGGCACGTTGACTTCTTTTGGCCTTTTGGCGCTCTGAGTCTCTGAGTCAATTTTCCGGCAAAGTGGGATCGTGTTGTCTTGTGGTTGAGCAAAATGAACAGCATTCATTTCTGAGGATTTCTTGTTCAACGAACCAAGTCCACTGACTCGAAAGTTGAGTTCGGTTTACGGAGACCGGCCCGACCCCCTGACGTTGGGCAGCTTGCTGGACTCTTTACGTTGTTGGAGCTTTGAACCCGTGTCAAATGCTTGAGCTTCTCTGAACTAAACCCTCTGATGCGTCCTCCGCAGTCCGTGTGTCAGGTGGATCACAATCAAACGAACATGTTGATTATACAGTTCTCGACAACATATTTTGCATGCACTAGTATGTCCAGGAGGCTTTGCATTCCTTTCATCAATCTTACCGAGTTACGATCTGCATTGAGTTCATGCAGCTTGATCAATCTTCAGTCTTCGTCGGTATTTTTTCTGTGATCCATATCTCAACGGTAATTTTGCACTTTGCAGAAGTCCCAGTGCTGTGGGGGTTCTACAGAGTTCACTGCAATGGTATCCTCGGGATGGCTTTTTGCTGATATAATGTAATCCTTGGATGGAAGGAAAAATTATTGACCACCGCAATAGACTTTTTCAGACCAAAAGGTCTGGCCAATTTTGCGTGCAGCTGATCTGACGTTTGGCATCGAATAAAGCACTTGGTTTGGACTGATTCACTTCTTTCCATGCTCGTCATACCCGATTGCTGCCTATCTGATTGAGATATACTGCCACCACCTTTCATTGGTCATCTCACACTGTGACCATCAATTGTTGACTTGAAACAAAACACGTTGTTGGTTTCCAATACTCAAGCAGTGCAGTGCTGGAATAGCCCCGGCAGTTGCAGGTCTGATCTCGACAAGAGCCGTACGAAAACACAAATTCTAAGGAGATTCACTTTGTATACACTCAAGAAAGGATGAACACCGAAGATGCTCTTCTTCACTCCATTGCAAACAAAACGTTTGAACTGCAAGTTTCTTGCTAATCAAAAGCTGAATCAACAATTTCCCTGTGTGGAAAAAAGATCAATGAGCTTTATTGTGCGGGAAAAGTGACTGCTTCTTGGCAGAGCGGACTGGAGGGCAACCTCAGCCATTTTGCAAACGCAAGCGCACCATGACATTTACAGCCCGGGTGCCTTTACCAAGCTCGGGAAACCATTGATTGCCGAATTTAGACAGGAAGAAGATTTGACCCGAATCGCTATGTGAGACGGAATGCGTTTATCATTCCATCAGGATTATTGTGTATCAGTGCTCTGTAATGTCCAATATGAAAGTGACTTGCTCTCTAGGAAGAGAACAATTTTCAGTCCAGCCCAGCTCTCATAGTGCAGGGAGATCAGGGCGATCTGATGTCACAGTAAAACATGAGACTGCTTCCGTTTTTCCTCCAAGCAACAGCACTGACCCGCAAAGGAAGGAAGCGAAATATATTTGCATAGGACTCTCACAGACCAAGTGCCATTTGTCTGCAACAAGCTCAACTCCCACACATGGAGACAAGCACAATGGCCATCAAACCCTTTCAACTCTGAACGCCCGCGGAACTTAACTTACATGCAGGTACACTGCAGTTGTGCACTGGATAAACACTTCTGCAGTCTGGACGCATTGCAAGCATTTTGCGATTTTGACAGCATCAGTTTGCTGTCCCTGTTTTGATTGTATTTGGCCCCTCCACATGACACCCAAATGCTATTGCAGGATATTGGAAGCTTCAAACACAATCTTGACGGACTGTGTGCATGCACTGATAAAGTGCACGGCATTTGCCCGAACAAGGTGATATTGCATTCCTTGTGGTTACCGTCTGCATCCTACAACAATCAAAGCAGTTCGTTCTTGTGCAACCAACCTGCAGCAACTTCACTGCAGTGTACACACAGGACGCGGGACATCATGCCTTTGCAAGCGAGGAACTCTGTTCCGAGCAGTGGCGATGATTTGATTAATATACTGTGTTACTCTCAATCAATGTACTGAACCGAATCTAATGTAAAACTGATCAAGTGTTTCAAAGTACCCGTGGTCCTTTGTGCTCATGACTGCAGCCGACTTCCCCTTCATAAAAAGTCGGTTGAAAGCTCATAAATATCCTGCGATGGCCATGTCTAAGCCGTTGTCATATCTCTGGAACATCCAACAGTATGTTCCAAATCCCGCAAGTAAATGGCACTCGTTATTGCAGGAACTGTCTGGCCGATCCATCAAGTCAGGGGATTAAGACACCTGATGGGCCTCCTGCCTGTCTGTGCGGTAAGTTGAAAATCACAGTTATGCTGATTGCTGTGCCGTATGACTTGTTGGCAAACATCCCCTCAGGTGCACTCAATTATCGAATGAACTGCATATCTCCGACGTTTGGGAAGTTCAGTTCCGTGTCCTGCGGGTTGATCATGAATGTAAGCGAACCAAGTTTGATTATTTTTTGTGCACGCTCCAGCACAAAAATAATCAATCCATTTGCCCTGCTGGCAGACATACTCGTGTTTTGGGTCACCGCAACTGCTTGCAAGCTTCTCACAGTTTGACTTCTGAACCTTCGTCAAAGGAAAGGAACTTTGACATCAGGAAGCAACATTGTTGGTTCTCCCTCCGGCATTCACGTGCAAGTGGTGTAGAGCAAGAACATGCCTTTGTGTCATTACACTTTGATTGGCATCCAGTGAGCTGTGAGCGTTGCAGGAGTTACACAAGAAACTCTACTAAACAAGAAAGTGACTGTTGAAGAGGACCGACTCCCACCGTGTGTGTGTGTGTGTGTGTGTGTGTGTGTGTGTGCGTGTGTGTGTGTGTACGTGTGTGATTGCTACCTCCGAAGCCAAATTCAACCTCCAGAAGCGAGTAAAGAGGATGAGTCAGAGCGTGGTTGCCAACTGTCAACCATGCAGGAAAAATTGGTGAATCACAGGCACATTCTTATCCATGGTGGGGAAGCTAGATTCTCTCCAGACCAAATGGCTTGCTTTTGCTCAGCTTTCCTCAGGTTTCACTGGAAGTGATGATCACAACTAAAGTGTGTGTGTCTGTGAACTCATTGTGAACTCATTGTGAGGTGCTGTGGCCAAACCAGTACCTGAGTTCGAATCTGCCAGCACATGTCAGGTGAGTAGTCTGTTGTAAGGCATCACCAAGTAAGTGTCAGTTCCTCAGTTGAAGTTGATGTTCAGTTCAGGTTTGGGTGTGAAAGTTGCATCTGATGTCTGCGAGACCAGGAAGGAACACGGCCACACCCGCCCATTTTCATCTCTGATAGTCAATTCCACTGTGGGAGAATCAGACACGAGCAGTCTGCAAAACTTAGATCTACAATGTGGATTCTGGGCTTGCATGTTCTGAAAGTATAGCAGATGTCAAGAGCCTTTTTAATGAGAGGTTGTCTGATTGAAGACGTCAAAAAGTCTTTTTTACTTCTAATTCACGCAAATCCTTTTCACACACAACGGTTCCATGTCTCTTGCAGTGGAGATAACACAAGAAACACATGAAGGAGACACTGTGCATGGTGGTAAGTGGCTGGGCAACTGTGAGCGTGCCTTGTTTGCCAGGAGGGGTGGCGTGGTCCAGTTTTGCAGGGAGTGCAACTGCCGAGAGGAGTAATGCTTGGCCAATTGAGGGAAGCCGCGGGCACGTTGTTGTTTGATCGCTTCTTTTGAAAAAAGAAAGTATGTGTGAATGCGAAAGCAAACTTGGCAAAAGTGAAAGCAGTAGGAGCGCCTGGTTGGTTTTTCAGTGTGCAGAAAAGGGCCTTGGTGAATCACAGGTGTTTCATTTTGAACAGAAACTTTATGATGAAACCAAATGAGGCCACAGAAAACCATATCAAGTTTGCCAACATGATGCATGTGTAGGTTCTACATTTGCAGAGGCATCGTGGCAGACTGTTCTCTTCCCGCAGCTCCGCTCTCCCTGCAGTGCTACAAAGCGCGCTCTGACTGCGGCTTCCTTTGGATACCATCAAGCGCTATTCTCCTCCAATGTGTGACCGACATTCGAAACACTTTCAATTGGGTCAGACATCTCGACGAGTTAACAGAATTGAGCGAGTATCGAATGAGCCGAGACTCCAGCGAAGAAAACGCGTGCGGTGTGAAAGCACAGCTGTTCCTTGAATCGATACATCAGACCTTCTTCCCAACAATGGCACAAAGGGATCGGTGACAGTTCCTTCTGATAGGATGGTTAATTCACCCGAAAAATTCTTGTTGCTGTCTTTCTTCTTCAATTTTTTTGATTATTTTGGTGGGGGGGGGGGGCGTAATCACAAGTGGATATTAAGAAGATGCATGTGCTTCAGTCGATCTAAAATT
>JAAUXT010008096.1_pt1 | contig 13833 bp, 12 predicted proteins | sample 7278171 | NCBI WGS metagenome assembly JAAUXT01 (sample SAMN14350112, study PRJNA611818) | marine sediment metagenome | isolation source: surface marine sediment (1.8m) | place: French Polynesia: Moorea | collected 2018-08 | reverse complement strand
TGTTTGGTTAAATTTGTTCCATTTGCATGTGTGCTAAATGAGTTCCCAAATTGTGAATGTTGAGTGAAAAAGTAAGAATTTTTGACAAAACAAAGTGAGCGAAATCAGAGCGAGCAAAATCAGAGTGAGCGAAATCAGAGTGAGCAAAATCAGAGGGAGTGAAATCAGAGAGAGCGAAATCAGAGAGAGCGAAATCAGAGTGAGCAAAATCAGAGTGAGCGAAATCAGAATTTCCTCAAATCACCGTGAGCTCCATGGAGCTATTTTTTTTTGACGAAATTGTCATGCCCTTGGAACACGTCTCCGGTTCTCTTGAAACCTGACAAAACCTGCAGGATTCTGTCACTGAGTAGCATCGTTCTTATCCTGCAATCTCGTGAGTGCAACGAGGTGAGGCCAGTGCAGAAAGGTTGCGCTGCCACGTACCTCAGCTCCACGAAGTCACGTGTTGGATGCGGCGCCATGGTGTTGGTGATGTACTGGAACACTTCGCTCGTGTTGTCCAGCTTCTCCACGACCCGCCACTTCATCAAGTCCTCGTCCCACATGTGTCTGCAGAGCGAATAAACGAAGGGCTTTCACAATCGGATAACAAACGAACCAACAGCCAGGCCAATTTCAGTCGAGTCTTTCACGGGTGCACCAATGGGAGAGCAGCAGGTGAGACGCACCGTTCGCGCAGGACCCTGTTGAGCACCTCGCACGGCGGCGCCTCCACCTCCACGTTGCATTTCCACAGCCGCAGCGGGTGCCCGTCCCCGACCTTTTTGAAGGCGACATCGATCGGCGTGGTCGTGTGGAACGTAACCCAACCCTTGAACTTGTCCCGAGATTCCTGCAAGGCATGAATGCGAGGTCAGTAGATCTAGGTTTGAGCTGGTCGGTCAATGAAGAAGTTTTCAACATTTTGCGAAGAAAATTATTTGGGAAAAAGCTTCGTGATTCTCTTGGCCCCAATGATGAAGGCGTGATGCGTGGTGCGAGACGGAACTGGGAAAAGTGTCAGGTCCCTGCGAGTAAGAGCGAGTAACAGGCATCTCCAAACATATTTTCAACCCCAACTTCGCGATCCAATCATTGACTGACACCATCCCGTGGCAACTATCTCGGTGCAGAAAGGTGAAGCAGCTTTGAAGATTCCTGTTTTTCATCAGCGTAATTTCACTCTGATGTCGCCTTTGAGGTGGCACTGATGAACAGTTCGTGCCGCGCGTCTTTCTCTTCCTCCTGGTGCAGAAAGGTGAGTCGCTCACCTTGAGGATACCCTGGATGCACGACTCGATGTAGGCCACGTGGTCGGCTCCGTCGCCGTCGGGGCGTTTTTTGCTCAGCTCCTCGAACGGCACCGGGTCGCCGAGCTCGATGTACGACAGCCGACACTTGCTCAGCATCTCATCCGGAACCTGTGGATGGCACGCCACAGGTGACAAAGGACCTTTCTGGTGCATTTCGAGTGACTGTTCGTCTTCTCCACCAAAATATCACACGCGTCGACGCACTCACCATGAAGATGTGTTTGCACTCGTTGATCATGCACGTGAGGCAGTCCCGCGCCGCCTTCTGCTCGAGCAGTTCGCGCTCATCGGGCACGCCCAGGTTCTTCCTGCTGCGCCGCGGACTCGCTGACGGGTTGTTCTTTGGGCCGCACATGTGGAACAGCGACGGCGCGAAGCACACCGCCAAGTTACTCGCCGTCATCTAAAGAACGTCAGTCACGTGTATGCAATTGCAAAGGGGTCGCAAATTTTGTGTTGCGTACATCTGGTTCAAATTGAAAAATGAGGTGGCCCACGGGCGTACCTGGTTTTCAGTGGAATGTTGAGCCATGTCGTAGAGGAACAACAGAAGAGACTGTAGAACTTGTCTGTTCTCGTCGGGAAGCAGCATCCCTGCCGCTTGTAAGGCGCCCAGTCGCTCCTTCGAAGGGACATCTGAAACGAGTCACACATTTTCAGAGCCTGAAAGAGATCGTTTTTGGAAATGGTTGTTTCCTCCACAAACAAGCAGCAAACATGACATCACACAAGTCCATTTTCTTACGAGTGAATATGCTGATGAAGGTTTCGGACAGCTTGTTGGTGAGAAGGCACTCTGGCAGTTCTCTGAAGTATTGCTTCAAAAGGTCCGCAACATCGTACGCTTGTAAGGCCTCAAAATCGACGGATTCTGCAATGAAACGAAAAAATATTAATTCGTCTCAGTTTTTCGTGGGCTCACTTCATTTAGTCATGCTAAAGATGGCGAGCAACTTGCGTCTTCAGTTCCTTTGCTCACCTGGATCCGCCTCCAGTTGGTTGCGCAGTTTCTGGATGCGCGAGCGCACGCCCGACTTGCGAAAGATTCCGACGGCGTCGCGGGCCGAGCGGCGCAGGCAGCGCATGGCGTAGAGTACGCATTGCGGCAGCGGCTGCCCCGTGCGCTGCAGCACCGTCTGCAGCGGCACCCCGAACACGTGCTTGTCCTTGTAGTCCGGAGTCTTGATTCGCTTCATGAATTTCGGCATGATCCTGTGGACAAAGTGACGTGCCAGTGAACAAAAGGAAACTGACAGTTTTTTTTGGACCGGTTGACAGATTTCGACGCCAAGTGTGAAATAACGAAGACCACGTCGATCCTTCAACAACCCTCGCGTGAAAAAGCCTTTGAGATTTCCCGAAGCTTGTTCGAAAAGTGTCACTTTTCTTTGCACGAGGAAAGAAAATTTGGGATCACGCCATGTTGAAGGAAAAGCAGTGACTCACCAGTTCCAGCCGGAGCGGTTGGTGGGCGAGTACTTCTCGATGAGCGCCGTCACCTTGAGCAGCGACAGTTTGCGCAGCACCATAAGCTGCCCCGCAGACATGTTGGAGATCTGCAGGTTCTGACTGTTGAGGCTCGGGCGATGCGACTTGACAAAGCTGTGCCAGCGGATACGGTGTCGCCGACGGTCACTACAAGAGACATACGCTCGGTCAGAACGTGTTTCCACGTTATTCTCATGAAGCAGCAAAAGAGACAAAAGGTGCGCACCAAACAAAATGAGAATTTCCCGACGCCAAAGACATGCACAAAGACGTGCAAGGTCTCTGTCTACATTGGGCATGGCACCTGTGCACAAAAGTCGAGACTCCAGGATTAAAGTGTGTTTGTTTTGACTTCCTACTGAATCACCCATCATCGGATCAGGTGGATCAGGTTTGTCCCAGTTGTGACTGGGATGTACAACCATGTTGTGTTTACCCTCGCATCAAATGGCAAGGGGGACATTTGCCACACACAAAGCTCCCGTGAGACCCACTGTTGATTCTGTTTTCGTTTTACAGGAAATTTGTCATTTGTTTCATTGAACTCACAAGTGACATTTCAATTATGTTTCAAAAATGTCCTCCATATTTTGCCGTTTTCATGTCACTGTTCATTGGCACACAAAAAGAACCGGGCGGGACATATCCACTGCAAACAGATTGTCTTTCGACTTCGGTGACGATGTGAACTCCAAATGCGCATTTCGCCGAAAGACTCCTTTGACCGACCGGGGCCATGGAGATATTCACAGTCTGCACGTACCTGGGAGCGCGGGTGAGCGATGATCCGACACCGGAGTCGCGGCGCTCGCGCATCTCTGCGTCGGGCTGCCCGGCGTCGGAGCCGTCCTCCTCGCGCGACGCGTCTCCGTCGCTCAACTCCTGGTTCGACGATGTGCCTGACCCCGCGCTCGTCGAGTGCTGGTCAGGAGGCACCTCAAGGCTCGCCTCCGGGACGCCTGCTCCGTCCGTGTGGGAGGATGCCTCGCCCTCGGGCGCCCTTGATGGCGCGCTGTGCGCCTGATCGGGCTCGTCTCCCTGTGGCGGCTCAGCGGCCGGAGCGTCGGCGCTCACCGTCTGCTGCGGAGCCATTGGCGCTGCACCTGGCTCGCTCGGTTTACTTGCAGATGGATCTGAAACAATATGAAACAAGGTCACCTGTGTTTGTAAACAACGCTGAAATAATACCTGTAAGAACAGCTGCACCCTGTGCAACACATCCGATCCCAGTTCCTCTCGGGGTGAACCGCTCGCAGTGCTGCTCGTCCAGACAAACACACCTCCGACTCTTCCGGTGTCGGATGTGGCTGATTCCGTCACCTGTGGTAAACTGTCTGTGGATTTGATGTCGTGCACGAGACCAATCCCAACTCCCCAGCACATCAATTAATTCCAATCGGACCACTCGTGCAATGTCTGCGAACATGGAATCTGAGAATCTGAGCGTTCATTCTCTGGCCAGTAGCACTCTTTTGTTTTCAGACATTTCAGTCACTTTTTTGAACGAGGATTCGTGCAATGTTTGTGATATCTCACAAAGTCAGCAAGGATGGGAACAACACTGTTGCCAACACCATTCCGATCAAGAAGACTCAAAAGCTCCAAGCGACATCTGAGCGCGCCGTGTGATGCAAATGTCAAAGTTCCCTCGCTGCATCCTGAGACGAGACAATTTGCAATTTGTGCAGACCTACCTCAGACCTGACATTTCATAATGTGAAATGAAAAACCGCTCCAGGAAATGTGCTCAGTTTGCGTTGCCGACACAACAACCCCGCGCGAAACGACGGACACGAAGAGCAGCGCCGGTGTCTTCTCGTGAGAGCTGCGACAAAGCACATTTCTTCGCTCAGGTGCTTGCTCTTCAGGCTCCCAGCAATATTTCAGTCAGAATAGGTCACTGAAGGTGCCTGTCGTGTGTTGCCACAAAACTGTTGCTAATAGCAGAGAACGGTTTACGAGAGCCCAACCCAGCGACAACGATGGCGTACGAATGTAAACCTGAGTGACACCTTGAGCCAGTATCCTAACACCTGTGTACGACCCAGACACACTCTGTACATGGTGCAATGGGAATACTTGGTTCAACTTTGGTCCTTTCGCATAACATCACAACAAGAAAACTGTCGATAGTGTTTCTTTTTCTACACAAATCTTCGCGCACCTCAATGAACACTGCAATGTGTCTGATAATGTGTGAGGAGGAGTTGGTGACCTGCCGCTCCAAAGGAAAGCAAACCACTCACCAGATTTCTTCTCCACGTTGGACTGATTTGATTCCAGCAACATAATAATCCCACGAAATCCACTTCGCACTTCACCAACCAACACAACAAGCAGCAGCAGACAAAGTCCAGTCTCAACGTCCACTCTCCTTTCCCCACACAGGAGACAGAGACACACCAGATTTTCTCGTCTTCACAGACATCGTTCCCTGTTCTTTGGCAAAATGCCATTCATTTCATCACACGAGTGTGGTCAAGCCTTCCAAGAAAACCAGGTAGGAAACAAATCGCCCTCTCTGTCACTGTGGGCAACAATAAGGAGCACACATGAACACATCCTTGCTTTGCAACATATGTCAGTTGTCAGGTCCGCTCACAACAGCGAGTGGGCGTCAACAGGTAGTTGCGCGGCTGGAGTTGGCTGCAGCAGCGACAGCCAGGAGGAGACTGCACTGCAGTGAGCCACAGCTGCAATATCGTCAGCTGCAGTTGTCGCTGCTAACAATGTACGGCGCAAGTGAACCCACTGTTTGGCTGGCGCTTTGATAATATTTACGTGTTCTCTGTTCCACAAAGTGCATCGTATTTATCGTGAAATCCAAGCGATGATGACATGCGTTGACTCGAGCGCACTTCCGAGATATCAAACGAAACGAAGCCTGTCTGTCTCTCAAAGCCAGAACGTCCGTACTGTATGTGTGTGTGTGTGTGTGTGTGTGTGTGTGTGTGTGTGTGACCAACGACACTGAAAGCGACCCTCGTGTTCTCCTCGTGTTCCTTTGTTACGCAACGGTCAGGCTCAGGTGAAAACAGCATCATACCGCGAGGCGGACAGCCGCCGCCTGAACTCAAAGCTGGTTGCGTCAGCTTCAGGCAGTGAACGCAATGTTCAACATCAAAACCGGAGTGAGTTGAAATTGGAATCGAAAAAGATCTACCTGAAACAGGATGACGATTGGGAACATTCGTCAGACAAAGACAACAACAAAACGAAAAAAACAGGATTTTCTCACGCGGATTCCACGACGAAGGCGCTTTTTGTCAGCAGCAACCGAATCCTTCCTCTAGCAACCGCAGCACTGAGATCCCAACATTGTTGTGAACTTTCCAACTATGCGATTGTTGATGTTCGTTTGCCACTATTATTGGCCTTTTGACAGAGGAAATGTCAAAAAAGAACCAGCAGCCGTCCACATTTGAACTCCAAATGGTACTCATTATGTACACCAACACATAGGCGTGGCAGTGATCAGATGGCGTGTAAAAAGCCGCGAGATGAGCACTTTGTGAGCGTTTGCACATGTAGTCATAACTTCTTTGTTACACTGAACAAAGACTGGAGATTCCACCCAGACTGTTGTTGTCATTTTACGAACGAGCGCTTGATGATGACCTAATATTCGTCCCTTTCAGGTGTGCCGATGACACACAAAGTACCCGATGTCTCATCAAAGCAAAGTCGTGCAGAAAAATGTCAATACCACTGAGCGCACACGAGCGCACACCCTGCTTTCAATGTCCTCAAAGGCTTTTGCTGACAGGGAAGATTTTTGAGAATCACGCACACACGAACTGGCAATGACAAATATTTACCACCTGTTTTCAAATCCATACAACCCTTCAAGCTCCGCACAGGAAGACAGGAAGAATATATCCTGAAAAAAATTGCAAAATCGCAGCTTCACTTTCTACAGGGAAGAGCGTGTGTGCTTGCGAGTGTGTGTGCGCGCGTGAATGTGCTCAATTCTTGTTCGGCGTTTGGGAAAACCTGAGTGGGAGAAGACAAGAAACTCCAACAAGAACGCTGTCGCTTACGCAGAACGGCCTTTGCAAGCAATTTGATCCAATACAGCCTTCACTTGCATTTGCACACGTACAAAGCAATGTACGAGTATGATGTCCCCAAAAAAAAAGGTACGACCTTCTAAAAAGTGGTTGTTTTGTGAAGGAGGGGTTCCAATAAGGGGGAAGAGGAGGGAAACTGGAGAAACAAAACAGTGGAACGGGCAGTTTTTCCTGTCGATAACCAAGCCGCTGTCCTGGATGGGACGTTGTGACCTTCAGCAGTCTAATCCAACACAATCGTTGCTATATCAAAGAAAACTCGTTTCATTCAGTTGATGATAAACGGAAGAAATGTGAGAGGTAAACATCCTTCGCCCTGACGACACAAGCAACACACGTCACTTTGTCACAGCTGACACCAAACCGGGGCATGTCATTTCCGTCTCCCAAAATGAGCGCTTTGCCTCGTGGGTGGACAGGTCTCAGACATTAAGTTTGCATTTTCAGTGTCGTGTCTTGTTTTTCACAAGAGACAGTGTACTCTTTCAGTTCTGTCTCTTCTTTCCTTCCTACCAACCCGATTCAGGGCACACAGTTCTGCACAGATAGGTGCAACAAGCTGCGAAGAACGATGTAGCAAACGCTTCTGCCAAAGATTAAGCAAGATTTGAAGTTCGAAAAGCAAACTGAGAACTTTCACTCACCGTAAGTGTACAATCCACTGTCTCTGCGCGAATCTGAGCACCACAGAGAAAGCTTGGACCACCTCATATCCAAAAGTGGAGTGCAGAAACTACTCTAGCAAATGCAACGCATTTGAATGTGCATAAAAGTCTTGTGCAGGATACAGCCCAAGGAAATTTTGCGGAGATCCATCTTGTCCCGCATTCTCACTGCTCGCAAATGGGACACACAAAGATAAACGAAGGATGTTGGCACATATAGTACGTGCCGTCATGCCAGGCTGCGATGAGTCAATAGCTTCCCGCGTCCGTACTCCCACCGACAGGCGGATGTGTTCAACCAGCAGACCCAAACTCTGTTCAACCATCACAACACCGATGTCATCTTGCGTGAAAGTGTAGGTGACAACACAGCGCCACAGAAAAAGGCCGTTCCAAGAAGAGCCTTCAATACAAGTGCTCAAGTGTGGGAGTTTACTTAAGACTGTACAGTGGCGCTGCGCTTGTCCTGTGAAACCAAAACCACCATATTAGGACACCAAAGAACCAGACACGTGGACACCATTGAGCAAAAATCAATTGACGGCAGGGATCTGTCTCATTTTGTCTTTTCCCAGGATATCTGTGGTCTCCAATGTTCTCGCGACTTTTCCAGAAGGCAACCAACCCAAAGCGGCGACAAAAAGTGTTTGCGCTCACCTTCAAAACGCCATCCGCATATTTCCTACTTTCTTTGGCAGGCTTCTTCCCAATCAATGTGGGGTTTTGTAGAACTGCGTGAAAATGTTCGGCACGGAGCCGACAGAGTTAGTGATCGATCAGATGGTTGGGTGGGAGCGAAACGCCCTGCAGGTATCTCGCTGACCTTGCGACACGAGCAATCGTGGATACAAAGCTCCTCCTATGCTGCAGGAGACATTCGCTCCAGAAAGAACAAAAAAATGCAAATCAGATCACAGTCAACCGTTGCAAAACAAATACGTCGACCACAAACGATCGACGGAACATGTCGGTTTGACTGGATCAGCTGCGAAAGATTCGGAGATTCGTGGGCGTGGAAGCAAAAATGTCGTGTTTCAGCGAAGTTTCGACAACAAGGAGCATTCCTTCCGGTGGTGCCCCAGGTTGACAGGAGGAATAACTTCCATCTTCTTGCCGAAAAATCCTGTACGGAATGTCGGGCGGATTCATTCTTGTTGGCGGATTTCATATCCGCTCACTCCCTTCGTACTTCCGACAGTCCTTGTCGCGGCCCACACAGGCAGAGTCTGTTTGATGCCAATTGCGCGACAAGTTCGTTGCTTAGAATTCTGAACAGAGTTCAAGAACAAACACGGACCCACCTATGTTATCAAATTTGCATCCTAAAATACCAACAATTTTTAGCTCACTTCCAGGGACACCCACTTCAGGTCACCAGTACTGCCAAGGCAAAAACAAACGGTATTCTAAACACCCTTTGGCCAGTACGTCCGAGCTTTCTTGATCAAAGTGATGGTGTTTGCTCATTGTTTTTGCTCCGAAAAAGGCCACAGCTTTGGAGTGGTCTTGTAGTCGGGGGCCTTTTTCGAATGGATTTCTGACTGCCTCGGTGAGCTCGTTGAAAAAGAAGCTTGGACGGACTTGCATTACACTTTTCGCCTGTCAAGTTGGGTGTTCACACACTTTGGCAAGAGTTGCACAACTGAACAGCATCACTGCGGGCGTGGCTACCCAACAGCTACGGAAAGCTCAAAGCACTGCAACTTGACACTGTCGCCTGTCTCCAGGTGACACAGCGAAGTGGTTTGAAAAGCAAATGCTTTCCACTTTATGGTTCGCAAAAGGCTCGATTCGGAGCAGAGTGCCTCTTACGCTACACACGGAACTTGCTCAATTTATCCTAATGAAGCCGAATTTTTCATTTGAAATCAAAAAGAGTCCGTGATCTCACCTGCGCCGCCGGTGTCTTGTTGCGGCTGCAGCTGGCCGATCTCCACCTCCACCTCCTGGCTGCGCAGCGTCAGGTCGTTGATGTTTTTGAAGAGGTCGCTGAGGATGAGGTCGAGCTCGTGCTGCGGGTCGCTGCTTTCCGCCGGAAGCGGCACGTTGTCGTAAATGCTCAGTCTGCTCAGCGACGCGGCGCCGCTGCTCGACCGCGATCCGGGCTCCTCCGAGGACGCGCGCGCAATCGTCGGCTTGCTGCCGCTGCTGCGCTTCTGGAAAGAGTCTCTGTAGCTGCTGCTCTCGCTTCCCAGGTTGAAGCTGCCCGTGCGATAGTTGATCTGACTGCCCGAAGTCGTCTCAATGTAGCCGTGTGCCACCAGCTTTGGGAAGCTGCCTGGAGTGAAGTTGGTGTCCAGATCTGAGCTGCGGCGCAGGCTGCGGGGCGACTCGGGCGCCGCCGGCAGCACACCGAACTTGGAAAAGCACGCCGGAAGCTCGGTCGGGGCGGACAGCGGCGCCGTGGACGTGGCTGCTGTTGCAGGAGTGCTCAAGGAGCTGGAAGAACTTTTACCTGCGGAGGAAGAAGCAGCTGTCCTTTTCTGCTTGCTCTCCTCCAGGCTGCTGTTACTCGCGTCAAGAAACACCCTCCCGCCGCGTTTGTACAGAGATGGAGAAATATCGGCTCCATCGAGCGAGGAGTCGAGTTCCAGTGAGTCCGCGCCCACTTTGGCCGGATGCAGTCGGTCCATGTTGAAAGAGGGCGACGAGTCGTTGCTGGGACTCACGTCCACACAGCCGAGGTTGTCGAGGCGCTCGCGGAACGACTCGGAGTCCGACGTCGCGACGACGGGCGCGCTGATCTGCAGTCGCTCCCCGGGCGGCGACGCCGGCAGCCGAGCCTTCTTCGGTGCCGTCTTCTTTTGCTTCAGACTCTCCATACGTTTCAGGAAATTGTTCTTGGCGCCTTTGATGCGCTCGCTGGCGGCTCTGCGGATCGAACCCGGGCTGAGTGGAGACTCTTGCGCACCGCGCTCCTGCGCCGCCACCGCCGCCGCCTGTGGCTGACAACCAGGTTGATTGTTGTTGTGGTGCTGAAGAGCCTCGCCATTCTGACCCTTGTGCGGCTGTGGCGCCTGCTGCACAGCCGTGATGGCCGACATGGGCAGGAAGTGTCTGTGCTCCTCACTGGGCGACGGTTGAGGCGGGGCGGCGCCGACAGACGCGATACGGTGTCGTGAGTGAAGCACGGGGCTGCTCTCGTCGCGCTGACTCACGCTCTCCTCGTTGTCCGTGAGCACGCTGTCGTGGCTGCTGCTCGAGCGGATCCCCGATTTCTCGAGCGAGTCGTCTCCGGTGGTGGAGGTGGGCAGGTCGAGGTCGAGGTCCTTGCGCGACCAGCGCCGGCTACTCCTCTGGAAGCGCCATTTGTCGCTCAGTGCGCACTGGTCCTCTTCATCAGATTCGTCAGCCTGAAGAGCAACGAATACAACCCTGACAACTAAAACTTCGCAACAAACGATCGACAAGGATGAAATGTGCTCGTTCCCTCAAACTTTCACTTCTGTTCATTTCGGTCGTGACTTTCAGTCTTGCTGCGAAAGTGAAAATGTGTTGGGCCAAAACAGGGGTGTCTGCAAGCGCCTTCTTTTTCTGGCAGTCAAATTACTTCAAAAGAATAGCTTGGTGGTGCTTGTTATCAAAATACAGTTTTGTCCACAGCGCAAACACGATGATGTGAAGACCTCAGGCCGCACATGATGCTTTTTTGCTTTTTTGTACTCACGTTTTTCCTTGGAGGGGCCTCTATCTTCATAGCTGCGCATTTGTTCAGTGTGTTCAGTCGCCTGAAATTCAACCAATCTGCGTTTGTAATTTTCACACTCAAAACATCTTCGAGTTCGTGTTTTCATCTCCCAAAATGAGACGAAAGAATGAAGTGAAGACAAGACTCCCGGTTCACTTCTGCGAAAAGAACCTCAAAGAACCTTTTGGTGCGTGCAAACACTTGAATGCACAACAACGAAAAGTCATTTGCATTATCTTCTCCACAACAGATACAGACGGGTCATCCTCCGTTCATCCGTCACTATCTTCAGTCTTCAAGCTCATCAAAGTCCATAAATTGTGGTCTCAAACCAGCCCTTTGGGAAATGGTCAGTTCTCGTTTCAACAACCATGAAAGCGGCAACAATACAACAGCCATGAGTTTCTTTCGAAATGTCAATCCCTTCTGTATGCATACCACGATGGAAATTTATCACCACAGAAAAGTACAAACACCGCGCCAGACAAAACAATATTTTTCCTTCGAATCCAATTCCAACGAAACAAGTATTATCAGCCAAACTTGATGCTGCTTTATAGAACCTATCTCTCACGAACCGTTGGTCGGCGACGACAAGACTCACTGCCCTTCAGCATCCGGAGTGTTCCCACTATCAGAACAGCTGCTTCGAAGTGTCGATGAGACTGAAAAGGCGAACTGGACAGAAACAAGATGAATCACTCACCTGAACAGCGACTGGATGGAATCCTTGTCCAGAAAGTCATGGTCCTTCTCCACAGAACTGATGTCTATTGGGAACAACTGATCTGAAGCAGAAATACACAGACCACCGTGTTAAATCTGAAACACGAAACGGTTGATTATCGCAAATCGCGGAACACTGAGCCGCCGATCATCTTGTCGCGATTGCCGCTTTTGTTTCGCAAGTGTTCGCATTTCAAAGAAGACAGCCATGCGAACCATGTCTCTTATGTGTGCATAAAATTGCACATTTGCACAAATAATTCTGGACAAATATCATATCAATATTGGCATATGTCGAGCTTGAAAAAACATCAGAGTTGCACACAAAATATTGACCCTCAGCAAACATAACTGGAGCTATGTATTGAGCCCAAATGCGTCAAACAAGTAGGCACAGGCGACATAGCTACATGCTTTATGTGAATACGAATTCTCCGTTTTGAATTGGAAATGTAACCCACACGAAGTGAACCCGAACAGTCGCACCGATCCGTCTCGTGCTGAACAAGTTGCTAGTGCCAAGTATCTCCTCACTGTCTCGTTCTCTCGCCACAAGTTTGACCACAGCCAATTCCGGAGGACAAAATATGAACGTGCGACATGTCGGAAGTCTGAATCCCTTGTGTCAAACACAACTTGATGGGATACACGGCGTAACGCAAGTGTGACAGCTGTGCACGGATGCAACACACATTGATGCGGAGATCAGTCAATTTTCGAAACTCGCGCATTTCGCTCAATTCCATATTTGGTCATGAAGTATGTCGAGTCAATACTCAACATCTGGAATGTGAAATATGCTGCTGCTGTACAATTAACCGAAATAAACACAACAAAACTCTCAAGGTCTTGTTTACATTGAAAGCAACTCTTCACGCTTTCCTTGGGCGGTGTCGCAGGACTGGCGAACGACTTGTGATGGACTGAGGGACTGAAGGTTAATGAAAGCTTGACAGCAAAAGCATCTCTTACCATCGTACAGTTGAGCATATTGTGGAAATCCAGCAGCTCGCAACCACTTGCATGCTTCCACAGCTTCAATTTCTGCAAACAGAGAAAAACAAACGGTGATAAATATTCAGCGCTGACTTGTCAAAAGACGAATCGATCGTGAAGTTCTGTTTTCAGGTCTGTCCCGTTCAGCTGTTGTGTGACGGTGTTCGTACGAGTACCCAGCATTGCATGAACTACACATCTCCACTTGTGATCAAAAAGACAGGCCCTCAAAGAAAGCAACTTCCGTGACAGTCACCTTTCAAAACGCGAATTAACTCTCGCAACGTGAGTCAAACTTCACTCACTGGCGAGTTCTTTCTACGCATTACAGTTTTCAAGGTGGGCGATGCAGACGCTTGCTGAGAGATTACAAAGCACAGAGATTCCGTGACACCAGATGTGTTGCTCGAGCCGAAATGTCAAACTGTTTTTCCACCGCTTTTCTGCACAGAAGGCGAGCCCGTGCCTGGCTACGTGAGCCTGCGCAACATCAAAATCCTCTTCGTCAGAAGGACTGACTGACTTGTCTGATGCAAGTCCAACACCCTCGATTCTCTTTCTTCCTCGTACATCACAGTGTAGACGTGATGCTCTAAATTTTTCGCATCATCGAACGACACCCATGGGTGTGTCCGATATGATTTCCTTATCATGCTGAGTCGCCTTACATTGTTCGAATCTCTTATTATTCATCGGTTCATCAACTAATCAAGTTCCTGTTGCTGCTTTACACTTTCCGCAAACAGAGTTGTGATGTCTGTCACTGAGAAGAAACGTCATATATATTGATTTACATGATGTCATGATCCGAGACGCGAGAGTTATCGATTGAATTCCTGGAGAGACATGTTCAGCTTCGGGGAATAAATAGAGAGAGAGTTTTCTTCAACTTTAATCTGCTTGTT
>JAAUXT010005296.1_pt1 | contig 13833 bp, 20 predicted proteins | sample 7278171 | NCBI WGS metagenome assembly JAAUXT01 (sample SAMN14350112, study PRJNA611818) | marine sediment metagenome | isolation source: surface marine sediment (1.8m) | place: French Polynesia: Moorea | collected 2018-08 | reverse complement strand
GGCAGCTTCTGAGCATGCTCAGTAGGTCAACTGTGTCACTGAGCATGCTCACTGGGTCAGTTGCTATAGAGATGCCTGTATGATGTCATAATTTCCAGACAAATTTGCTTGTCTTTTCTCATTTCAAATTTAGTTTGGTTTGGAATAAGAAAACAGCTTACTGTTTTCTTGTATGAATTGAATTGTAGATAGGTAGTCACTCCCTCTTGGTTGTGTGAAAAAATTGTGAAGATTGAGTGTAATTTGGTGGAGAAAATGCCAAAAATCATCGATTCGTGACACCGTGCGCGAGCTATAAGAAAAGTTTGCGGAAACGACAAGAGGCAAAGTCAGGGTTATGAAGTGAGCGAGATCACATGCAACAGGAAGAGACAGGTGAAGATGTTTGCCTATGATTTCAGAGAGCAGAGGTGTTCCGAAAAGACCGTGGCCGTCCGGACGAGCAGCTTGTGGCCCAAATGTGAGCACCCACGAAGAAAACAAGTTTTATTGGTGTCTCACAACTTTAGCAAACCTGTGGGCAGTCGCAATGCACACCGGGTAGAACCTTGAAAGCCAGGCATGACCTTCTTGCAGGTACCGAATATACGACAGAAGAACTCCGTTGTATCAAAGATTGCACCCAGACGTCAGCAACAGGATTTCTGAACAAGTGAGAAGACGGTTGGAGGCTGGGCCATCTGGTCATTACGAACGAGAATACAGAGCAGCCTACATTGAGTACAAACGTGCAAATATGGTAGGGAACGTTTAGCGACAGTTGGTGAAAGATTTTGTTGTTGCATTGAAAAGTAGATTGGGCAAGCTGCACAAATGCCCGACATGCAGGCATCGCATGAAATAGTCTCGCCACAGACTCTGTGGACCAGGATTTGGTACAAATTTTGGGTTCAGTGGTACATTTGTGTCTTTGGTCCAGTACAATGCCAATGTTTAGATTGAACAAAACATACGAGGCACTTTCAGTTGAAAACTTTCTCGACCTTTTCGTTATCTCTTCGATCATTGTGCGAAGTCCCTTTAGGGCGAAGCACCATGTGGCAGTGCAGTATATGGCAGGGTGGATGAAATGTCCCCTGCCCCCTGCCCCTCCCTCCAACCCCCCGTCCCCCAACCCCCCTCCCGTGCCAGACCCCCCAGGGGGTTCCCCGAGGGGGGTTTGGGGGGATGGTCCAGCATGACTGGTGGAAGACAAGGAGGACAACGAAGAATTGATGAACAAGGCAGAATTGACATTACCAACGCCGCAAGGGACTTTGCACTGCAGTTGCCTTGAGCACTGCTTCTTGTTTGGTACTCTGCCGTGTTTCGCTGCAGACGGAGTGAACGTGTGGGCGACGCTGGGGGAGCGGCGGTTGCGCCTCAACCACCAGCTGCTCGAGGACGAGTTTGCCGACCTCGACTCGAACCACGACAAGGTACGTGTCCAGCGGCTCAAAACATTTCGTGCAGTTCGGTTGTCTCGAGACAAATATTTGAGTGTCACGTGGTTTGACCTGAGTGACGGCGTCTCCCACCAGGTGTCGCTGCTGACGTCGCGACAGAGCGTCGCGCTGAACGTGTTTCTCGCGCGCCTCGACCTGAGCGCGCCGGAGATCGTCGAGTGCGTCGAGGACGGCGACGAGTCGCGCATCGGTCTCTCCACCGTCAGGCACCTCGCCAACATCCTCCCCTCCGAGCAAGAGGTAACGCTGCCGCGCTGTTCTTCGATGACTTAGGTTGTTTCTTTGTTGGGTAGTGACTCGTCAGCTGCCTGCCTTGGTTTGGTGAACAAATCCTGTGGCGTTTTTGTACGTCTGACGGAGGTCGCTCCTTCTTGCACAGATTTCGCAGCTGCGGGAGTTCGCCGGGTCTCGCTCTGACCTCGCGGAGCCTGAGCGTTTCCTGATGCTGCTGTCGGACGTGCCACACTACCGCACTCTCGTCGCTGTGCTCCACTTCAAGGCCGAGTTTAGGTGCGAAGAATAGGGCGCCGCGCATTTCTGAACTGTAGAAAAGCGACCCTTTGCTCTTTTGTTCACTGCTCTGTCATGTGTAGACGCACTCATTCGCTCACGTCGACGTGCTGCGCGCTGCAGGTTGAAGCAGACGCGGCTGCGCGGCGCGCTGGACGCGCTCGTGACGGCGACGCGCAGCGTGCTGCACCACCCCGGCCTGCGCGACTTCCTCGCCCTTGTGCTGCAAGTCGGAAACTTCCTCAACGCCGTAAGTACACTTCTTGTGGCGTCGGTGCTTTTCGATTGTCAGTACATTTTTCAAACTGCTGTTCGGGAATTTCCTGTTGAGAATTGAAAAGAGGAGTCGACACGGTGACAGTCCGAAGCTCGGTTCTGTGTTGCAGGTCACGCCTCTCGGAGGGGCGCGCGGCATCACGCTGTCGAGTCTGGCGCGCCTCGGCGACGTGGCGGGGGCGCGGCCGCACCGCTCGCTGCTCACGTACCTCGTGCGCGTGCTCGAGGCGCACAGCGAGGACACCCTCCTCTTCCTGCACGACATGAGCCTCCTGCACAAGGCCTCCAGGTAACGCACTCGTCAATGATCAGACAAGCGATCACGATTCACTGTGTCAATTGAGCTGACGTGCAGTGAGAGGCCCCATGATCGGGACATTGTCCCATTTTGAGTTGTCAAATTGACCCTGACACTGTTGGTGCATTTTGGGTCGCAGTGTGAGTCTGGACGAGGTGAAGCAGGAGGTGAACCAGCTCAACCAGCAACTGCGTCGACTGCTCACTGACCTCAGCAACTCCGACGACGACGTCAGGGAGACGTGCGAGTACTACGTCGAGGTGAGTTCTCTTGAAATCCAAATCAAACTGAGCCTCGCGAGCGCCAGTGTGTGTGTGTGTGTGTGTGTGTGTGTGTGTGTGTACACGTACACGTACACGTACACGTACACGTATGTTTCGCCTGTGTTCCAAGGCGGGCACACCAGCCTCACCGCGCTCTCTGCTGCAGGACGTGAAGCGGGAGCTGTCGGCGCTCAGCGCCACCGTCCTGACGCTCAAAGGGCTCGCGCAGCAGATGGCCATGTACTTCTGTGAGGACGAGGCCACCTTCGACCTGCGCGCCTGTCTCGCGCACCTCAGCCAGTTCTGCGACGCCGTCAAGAAAGCACGACGAGTGAGTGCCCAATTCATCGTGTTTCATGAAAAGCGACTTCCTGGTCCGTTTGTCCAAACAAAAGATGCGGCAAAAAAACCACCGGTGCAGCGTTACAGTCTTTGAAAGAATGCCATGGTTGATACAGATATGTGTGGGTTACAGGACTTGTGGCTGGACCAGAAGCACGCGTCGAGCGCCAAGTCTCGGGTCGAGGAGCTGGAGACTCGCAGCGCCGCCCGCCGCGCCACGTCCGAGTTCGGCAAGAAGGCCGGTCAGTCAGTTTTCCGCAAATTTTTACGGTCGTTTCCTGCCATCAACACACGAACAACCCGCTTCCAGCTTTACAAGTGTTCATTGGCTGGATTTGCTCCAAACTTGGCCCGGACCAGACATGAGCGTCAAGAAATTTATTTGAAAACCTTTTGACCTTGGTGCCTTGTTGGTGTGGAATTGCAGTCGCGTGTTCGTCCTTCGTGGCGGCGCCGATGGCGGACGGTTTGGTGGACGCGCTGCTGGCCGGCGTGCAGGCGGGACGCGTCACGGCGGCGCTGGGCGACGCCCTGGCCTCGCCTCCCCCGACAGGCGGCGTCCCGGCCGCCGCCGACATCAGCCGCATCCCGCACGTGAACGCGAGCGGTGGCGCCGACGCGCTTCGGGACTCGATGGTTGGTTCGGAGTTCCGGATTCACCACATGCCCCTGACCGGTGAGTTGCTTGACGCGTGTGAGCGCTCATCCTCAACAACGCGAGAAATGAAGGGGCGCCATAACATGCTGAGCTTTTAGAAGCCAAATGCATTTTTGGTGCAGTGCAACCAGCCCAGCTTCTTGCTCAGAACCGTTCAGCTTCCAACAGGCCAGGTTTATTCTGTCCATTGCATGATCAAGTGGTTGGAACGCAGCTTGGTTGCATCAACAACATGCCAGGGACAACTAGACGTAGATAATGGACTGCTCTTTGAGATGTCATCAACTTCATACCTCGGACGCTTGTGCGCAGAGGAGCTGCAATTTGCAGAGTCGGCGGTTCACATTTATGTTTGTGGCGTGCACAGGTCGGCCGTGCCTGGCGACACGAATGGAGAGCGCCATTGTCCCCAAACACTTCTGGAGGGACAAACAAAGTCTCTCCTCGTCCTTCCTCGACCCAGGTACCTCCACCCTGCAGCTGTTGTAGATCTATCGGCAGCTGTCGTAGTGTTTCAGTCGTCATGTCGTGACTAACCATTGGTGGAATGTTGAGTCAACAACTGAAAACATTGTTGGGCGTGAACAAAGCAAAATTTCCCTGTCGTCAGATAAAGCTCCCAATTTGTCTCTTGTCACCAGAGCTCGGGTCTGACTGCCCTGCGATAAACCCTGAGCTGAGAAAACAGACATAAACATGAGTTTGACAGTTGCCGTCAGCGGACGAGATGCCCTGAGAGCACCACCCTGACTCAGCCCACGCTACAGCTGTACAAATGGAAAAAATTCAATCCGCGAAGCATAAACAAAAGTGAATTGCTCTCCACTAACCCACAGAAAAAATCTGTTTAATTCGTGCGACATCCTGTTTTGGTGGAGTGCTGTTTTCTGTCTCTGACGCCTCGCAATCGCTGCTGTTTACGGTTCTGTCCTTTTGACTTGCCGACTTCCATGGCTTTCTGCTTCATGAAAACGACGGGTACTTGTTCGACGCTTTAGTTGTTTGTTTTCTCCGCAGATGGAGCATCTGTGACAAAAACCTCACGAACTCGCGCTCTCTTCTCTTCTTTTTGACAACAACAAAATGAAAGAACAGAAAAATGTCCACGTAAAAGACAAAACAATTCTTCTTTGGATAGTGGAATTCACTCAGTGTAATTCAATTTTCAGTCTTTCAGACAAACCCACGCACAACAAAGTTCATTGGCGTGGCAGACAGACACGAATTCGGTCCTGTCGACCGTATATTTTTTCATCGAATGTTTTCTTCAGACCTGATTGTTCTTCCACTGTTTCTGGAAATCCCACATCAAGAACCCCAGAAGAAGTGGAGTGAACAATGCAACATTTAGACCCTGTGTTGCAGACAACCAGCCCAAGCGTCGTGGTGCGGGTGACGGGAGCAGCAGCAGCGGGGAGGCGGCGGAGGCCCCGGCCCGCAGAGCGGCGGGCGGGGCAGCGCGGCCTGCGGCGGACGGACTCCCGCTCAGCCCCGTCATCCTGCGGCACGCCCGGCTCTACTGCAAGGCGAGCGAAGCAAAACCGGGGCACAGGAGAATCTGCAGGTGAGTATCATGTTGACGTCTGATGATAGATCCTTGGACGTCGCGGTGATTTGTTCGGCTGGCTTGCTGTTTTGCACAAAGCTTCAAAACACACCACCAAAAATATACCACATCTCCCAAAACTCTTGGAAGGGGGGAATCGAGCACACCTACAACCTTGTCACACTCATAATATAGAAAAGCAAAATTCACAGAGTTGACCATTCACAAAAATTTCATAGTTTTCACTCAAGAGCAAAAATCCTCACACAAAAAGCGTCAGCACCACAATGCCTGAGCTTTCAATTCGTGATATGAACACCAGAATGACCATCTCCACATATACTTCATCACATCAGTTCAACTGGAGTGACGTCAATTTGCAAACACTTTTGAACAAAGTTTCTCGTGTATTTTGCGCTTCCCAACATTCAAGGCAAAGAAAAGGAGGCAAAATGGTGCGCAATACACATGGGTGATTACGGTATCTGTAACTAATTCCCATTGCAACCCGTGCAATTTTGTTTCTTCTGTACCAAGCTTCGGCTTGTCGGTTCGACTGGCTCAATTGAGCTGAATTCAAATCGCCTGAAAAGAACTGCGTATTCTCCCAATGTTTCTGCCAAGCGTTTCGTTTGGGAAGAGGTTTCCACAAAGCAGCGCAAATAAAGTTCTGTAAAACTTCTCACCCTGCTTTCAGCGATCTGGATCGCTCTCTCAAATCTGAGGACAAGTGGCGTCGGTACGAGGCGCAGCGCTGCGAGGACACGGCGGCGGCGGCGACGTTGCGCGCTGACCCGGGCGCGCCGCCGGCCCCCGCCCCACCGCAGCCGCACCCCGAGAGTCGGTGCCCCATCGCGTCGCTCAGTCTCGAGACGTTCGGGAAAACGCTCAGCACCGACGACATCGAGGTGCTCAGACACGAGGTACCTGTCACTCCTCAACAAAACGACGTTTTTCCGCTCGTTGAAATTGCCCTCAGGATCCCGACCTGTGTTTGAAGGGAACTTGGTCAAAACTCGTTTTCTTTTGCGCAGCGAGAACTTGCAAAATAATTTCGTTCTACGGCACAATTTGGACAGATTCTGGACGGTAACAAATCGAAGAAGAAGTGGGGCGCGTTTGGCTTTCTTCGCCGCGTTGGCCGCACGGTTCTCAAGGCGAGGACCACGGAGTACAACATGGAGCGCGGCCACCCGCTGCGCGAGAGCAACAAGACCCGCAAACAGTCCGAGCCAGAGCCGCAGGTCAGCAGTTGTGCCGCGGATGCCTTGATTGATTTGACATTCTCTGCTCTTTGGAGAATAAATCAAGATTTGGGTGGATTTGGGTGACGAATGTTGTGACCCCGTGTCTCGTTTACTCACAGGGGGAACTGAAATCGAACAGCCTGAGGTGGAGCAAGCGCTTCAAGCGATCCAACGAGGACAACGCGAGGTCCAGCAAGAGGTAATGCTGAATTTCTTTTCTCTTCTTTTCTGCTCCGACTTCATGTCACAGACGGTGGTGATTCGTCGACATCAGTTCATCGAAAGTGGATTCAGATCATGGAAAGATGGAACGAGTTGCATCATCTAGCGCATTTTGTTCGGTGGCTGGTAAACTTCCCGTTCACGGCAGGTTCGGGCTGCCGAGCGTGCTGCGCAGCTCCCGGGGGAAGGGCGGCAAGACAGCGAAGCGCAAGATGCAGGAGGCTCTTGAGAGCGACAAGGAGAACGTGGCTGTGGCGGCTCCAGTGCAGCCGCCGCTCAAGTCGAGCCTCCTGACGGCCGGCGGCGCCGCGCAGCCCGCCGGAGACAGAAGCCACGCCGCGCTCAAGGTGTACTCAAAGTATCACTGAGACTGCGTGAGCTTTAGGCAATTGTCAGTTGTAGAAGAGCCATTTGATGTGAATCTGCTATTTATGGAATCAGTTTGTGTATTCGTCAGTGAACCCGCTTCTGTTTCGCTTTCATATTTTATCTCATCGCTTCCCCTTTTGCACGCTCTTTCCTTTTTCACCATGGGTGTTTTTATTTCTGGCAGAATGTTTGCGTGCATTTGTTCCAAAATCAATTCCCAATTGACACAGTCCACAGACAGTGATGATGTTTGCAACAACTGTTCGAAATTGCAGTTCTTTTCATGAAATGAAAAGTTTTGTTTCGCCGCATTCAGGTGGCGCACTCGTGAGACAAGAACACGTGAAAACCTCTGCCCCTTGTCAAAGAATCAAACGACGAGAATCTGACGTGTGAAGAGACGCGTCTGACAAGTGTGTGAAAAATCGCGAGTCAAGTGAAAATGTTTGAACAAAGTAAATGTGCAAAAAGACATTTTTTCCAGACGCCTCCGCTTTGCATCGGAGCGTGTGTTCACCCCCGCCCCCCAAGTTGGGGAAGTTTGACGCAGCGATTCGTGTGGTTTCAGGTCCAAAACACTTTTCACCCACCCCAGTCTCCAATTGGTTTCACGGCACTTCTTGAAACTCGTGTTGTGCTGTGATTTTGAGAACAAAAAGCAGCTCGTCTTTGTCGAACCATGATGTTGCCAACGTTTTGTTTGCACAATCTCGTTGCTCACACAAAATATTTATTTGTATATTTTTGAGTGCAAGCATTTCTCTTGTGTGGCGACGTCGACAAATCTGTGATAAGTGTGCGCAGCTCCTGCTGTCCACATTCTTGGAAGTGTGGAGAAAGGCGCCAAAAAGTCAGCCACTACGTGTGCTGGAAAACTCGAGAAATTTAAGTTTTGCAAATAAATCAGTGTCTCCCGCAAAACAATTGAAACAATTGAATTGTCGTTTTGCTCTTTCTTTCTTGGTGAATTTGATGGGACCAATCACTCCGGAGAGGTTATCTGCTTAGCAATTGAGCCTTTTCCTGTGCGACGCATTTTGTGCGTGGGAGAGTTGAGCAAATTTAGTGGGGGAAAAACAGATTACAGCTGTATCTCAACCACCAGCAGTGAGTGGTGACAGATTTATACAAAATGAATGCACATGTTCGTCGCTCATGAAAACACGACAGATTTATTGCGTGTTTCACTGCCCAGTGGAGAAGACAGTCCAGACTGCTGTTGTAGACTCTAAATTTTTTTTCATCACCAAACACGAAACATGTAGAAATGTGAAAAATGTTTAAATGTTTCCTGTATTGGTTGAAATAAAGCAAAGCTTTTTAAAATCAACGCAGAAATGGGAAGCAATCTTTTATTTCCGCAGTTTTCTGAACAATACAAGTTGTGTTGAACAGATTCGACGATCAAAACCAAAGCTGAAAGGAGCATGTCGCCTGCACAATGGAAACAACTGAAAGACCGACCGCTCGTGGTCAAAACGTCCAGCGGACCGTGATCCGACATGTGCATTGTGTTGGGCCAAGTGTTCAAAGTTAGACTCACTGCACGAACTGATCCAATGCACCACAGTACCCTGGTACGAGCGTAAGGGATGGGGGATGTCCACGAATTTGTGTCTTCTTTCCAATTGTGTTCTTATTGTTTCGGAATTTATCTTTTCCTATTTCCAACTCTACTTTCAAACGTTGAACCAGATTGGTTTCTTCTCTCCATTGAAAGTTGTGATTCGTGTTCAAGTGATTTGTGTGATTGTACACCTTGCAACCAGAGTGAAACGTGTAAGTTGCGCGAAATAACTTCCACCAGCACACTCAAGTCTCCGAATTGCAAATGCTGCGCGTCAAGCATTTCGTGGACCAACGAACGACCTTTTCCGAAACCGGGCGAAACAACGGGAACATTTCAAGTCGAGCGATTCTTTTTCCAACTCGCACCGACTGTAGGACACACTACCAATGACCAACACCCACCTGTGATGGGTCACGTGTCCGATGCCCTCTCGGTGAACTTGGGCAACATCTTGCAGTGTTTTGGGCACTGTCAATGTATGGAGAGGGGTAGGGCCGGAAACACGAGGGACCGAACCCCCCACCCCCACCCCCTTGTTCAGCACCACGGACTCGTCGGATGTTTTTCAAGGTGAAAAAGGCAAACACCAAACGCAGGTCCGTAGATTTTGCGGACCGTGCCCGAAAACAAATTCTCAGAAAACAAGATTTGCAGCCACAAACTGGAATTTTGCTGCTTGTTGACGATGAGCGCTTCCAAATAACGTCACAAAACGCCAGCAAACATTACAATATTATTTTTGCAAGTTTTGTGGGTTGGCACTGCACCGTGGATTTTGTGACAACAAAACCCCGCATGAACGTTATGGCCTGCAACATTTCGGTTTGTTCACACTTGGTGAACAATTTGTCCCTTGAGGTGCCGTACCTGTTCACATTCGTACATGCAACAGACATGCGGCTCCTGAGACCACGTCTTTCAAAAGGCCCCACGAAGTAACACATGCAGAAACGATTCCGATTACAAATCCTGGAATAAATACAAACTGCTACTAGAACGAAGAAAACGCCAAGCTGAGAAAAGCCTCGCAAGTCAAAACCAGCTGCACCACGCAGTTCTTTCCCTGACGACTCACAACCCTGAGTTTTGAAATCTTTGTCTCTGATCATGAAGACAATATTTTCCTGATCACCATCCGGTGTCGTGTCCTCCGAGTTCTCCGCCTTCAAACACAAGTGAAGAGATGTTCAGGAACCATGACACAACGACGCACATTTGTGCATGCGCACCTCGCTTTCCACAGAAAGCGTCACTCGTCGCACTACACAACGTTGCACCGCAAAACGCGTACAGCTTTCCGTCGTTTGCAACGCTGCGACGTGGTCGAAATGTTCTGCACCTCTGAAGACACCGAAGCAGCTTCGCAATGAGATCTATGAGCCCATGGATGCATCGCGTGGATCCTCCTCACGAGGTGAGTCTGAATAAAAAGAATACAACTTTCACTTTCCCCTATAGGGAGCAGACTGGGACCCTGATCCCGTTCTCTTCGTTTGCCCAAGTGAAATCATTCACAGTTGGGGTTGCGTGGGGTCTTTCTTGAGCATCCTGCACGAACAGGAACAAAACTCACTCGTGCAGCGGCGTGGTGATCCAGGGGTCGGCTTTCAGAAGGCTCTTGTTGTCCTCCAAGAATTCGATTGGTGGCGGCATCGCCTGAGAAGAAAGAGGATAATTTTCTTTGCTGAACTCACGCACACGCACACACACACACACACACACACACACACACACACACGGCAGCTCCAGCCATGTGTGTATAATCCCACAAGAACAAACCAAACAAAGCCTTTGGGGGCGGGGCGAAATGCGCTGAGTTGCTTTGAACCGCTGGGTCATTATCGATTTCATGCTCGAGTCTCAAATCGCCAGATATGAACAGCTTTTGCCCGACGTTTCACAAAACAGCTTTGTTGTCGTTAGAGTTTCCTGCATCTGAGAGTTCTTTTGTCTCCTGCATGCTTCTTGTTTTTTTTGCCATATTCACCCGTGTACAAGGCACAACTTTTCGCCTCAAACACAAGCATCAAAAGTTGAGGTGCGTCTTGATTTTGTCACTGTTTCAGTCAGACCTCAGTGAATATTGAGGTGCGCCTGACACTTTGGTACGACTTTACACGGGTGGACACTGCAACTGCGAACTGTCCAATGGAAATGATGCGAAACTGACCGAGAAGAGCGCCGGCATCTCGTCTGTGGCGGCTTCCAAGTCCTCCATCCGAATCTGAGAAGGAAACAGTCAATCAAGATGAGCTGCGAGCAATAACGACCCGAGGCTGAGGCGGAAGATGCACCTCGTACCGCTTCCTCACAAACTCGACAGAAGAAAGCTAGGTCTATGCCTCGAAAGCGCGCGATGCTCGTCTCGCCATCGCCGCCAAGGCGATCGCGCGCTTTCATAGACATCGTTGCTAATGGATGGTTTGGCTGGTTGGGGGCAGAGCGTCCGTGCTCCTCTTCCGTCAACCAGTCCCACAGCAATTACATGTAATCTATTTAGTTCAGTTCATTTTGTTGCTTTCAGGCAAAAGCAATGGTTCATTTCATGAATTGAACCTTGGTTTACCACACACATATTGTTCCAAAGAAAAACTGTCCGCCACATACCAACTGGACAACTCTAACCAACTATCGTGATTGCACAACGCCCGCGGATCGCGGGAATGCCGTGAGCACACAAAAAAAAAAAAACACAAGAAAACTGGCCACTCACCATCGCAGGGACATTTACGTCCAGAGCTGCATCGTCGAACAGTTCCTGCAAAGAACATAAAATACTTCAAAGCTGGTGAATTTCCGCTTGCAACATGTGAAGTCGTGTTTCGCAAGAGACAGATCTCTATCTTTGGAGCCTCTTTCAGCCACCTTCAAGAAAAAAAATCTCCAGCTGCTGAAGGCTGAAGAAGCAACTCGAAATGAACTTACAGCGAACGGCGAGTTGAATACCTCCACTGCCTCGTACCCGCAGTCGTCCTGCCGTGAAAACCATTGTAATAGGATCAATGCTTTTGATGAACAAGAATTTTGTTCGAACACAACAATTGGAACACTGTTTGAGAAAGAGATCAAAACGCTCCAGTATTTAAATCGCAAGGACGCACCAGATCCATCATGACCCCCGGATCGCTGGCAGGGTTCGTCTCGGAGTCCGAGTCGGCGTCGCACGGCCAGCCCGAGCACGGCCCGGGCTCCACCGCGCGGGGCGAGGGGCAGCACGGCGGCGGCGCCCACAGCAGGGCGTTGGGCGAGGAACTCTGCGACCACGCCGGCTCTTGTTTCGGCTGCCACGACTCGACAGGCTGGCCCCACAATGGAAAGACCTTGTCCTCGCAGTGTATTGAGCCGAGCTCGCGCTTCACCGCAGGATACTCGTGATCCTGCAGCTCCGCCTTGGGCTTCCACTCTGGAAGCTCCGTGGAACGGTCCCCTCGGTCGGAATCGTCTTCCGAAGTAGAGTTCGACTCGACGTCCGTCGGCTCGTCCGTCTCCGCGAACTGAAGGAACGGCAGCACTTCCTGAAATCAGCCCAAAGAAATTAGCCATGTGGCCGAACAAACCAAGGAGATGGATGCAATGAATTCTGGGATGAGGCTTCTACTTTGTGATGCGAGGTGTTTGAAAAGACACAACAGCTCTAGCCACAGCCTTTTCTTCACCCCGCGGAGAAAGCACTTACCCTCTGAAACGTCGTGGACAGGTACTCGCGCATCGCAAACAGCTCGTGCTCGCGCGCGCGGGGGAACCCGCTGTTGATCGGCATGAGCGGCACCTCTTGCGGCCAGCCGTACTGCGCGGCGCGGCTCGAGTCGAACACGCCCACACCTGAGGTGCAAGAGCGCGCACAACTTCAATTGCCAAGGATAAATTCACTCAGGCAGAACATTTTACATTGTGTCTTGTCCATTGAAACTTCGTTTGCGTTGCTGGTTTCAATGAAAATGGACAGAGTGAAGGAAAATAGTACGTTTCTTGTTTTTCGCACCCCAGGCGTTCGGGTGGAAGAGCGTCACCGCCATGAAGCGCATCATCTCTTTTCGCAGCCGCTGCAGCAGAACAAGAAAAAACCGTGACCATGCACCCGAGGAGAAAACTCCCAAAGATTTCTGGATGCGTGTGAAAATTACGGAGGGAAACGCAAGACCTACTGACATTCAATCACTCAATCAAAAATGATGCGTTTTGCGACTGTATCCTTCATTCAAAACGTTGCCATCTGATTGAGGAAAATAACTCACGGCGACCCGGTACGGTCTGAAGGTGCGCTTATTGTCGCGCTGCTCCGCCCTTTTTAAGTTCCACTCCCGCGCCAGTCGCCTCACCTCGCGCGCCCAGCGCCACCAGATGTGCGACGTGCCTGTGGACAGCACGAATTTGCTTTTGTTTTCTGTGTTCATTTTCAGCAGCGGGTGCCCCATTTGAGTCAAAGTCCCCGTTCTCCTAAATTCTGCTCTGACGCGTGTCCCGTGATTTTTGACGGCAGACAACAGAAATGCAAGTGTGTGCCTTTGCATTTTCCATGATGCACAATTCCAAAGCCATAAAGCCAATAATAATACAGTTCTGCTCTCCACACACCTTGCGGCTCCACAAGATACGCTGCTCCTGTTCTCTCCAGCTGCAATGGAAACAGCGAAACGTGACAGTATCGTGACACGGCATTTCTGTCTATTTTCTGGCAAAAAGTGAGCGCATGCACTCAATGTTTTGCAGTTGGATCAAATATCCCCACTTTTGGCTGCAATCGCGCCCTTGGGCTGTCCCCTTCCTGAATGCACCTTTCCAGAGGACCTGTTGGGTGACGATTATCAATCCAAACAAGAATGCTACGCATAAAAAGCGTGTGGTCACACAAACGTTCGTTGTTCATAAATGGTCAGTGACCATCACTGATCATTTAAAAAAAACTCACTTACTCACTTATGCCTACATGGGTCCAACCCCCCCCCCCAAGACCTGCTTTACACACATGGACGGACGGACATACAGACTGATGGTGATTACATTAAGCGTGTGGTACATGGCCCTCTGGGCAACCACATGCTTAAAAAAAAAAATTTGAAAATGGGTCTTGGGGGGGGGGGGGGTTG
>JAAUXT010080115.1_pt1 | contig 13836 bp, 20 predicted proteins | sample 7278171 | NCBI WGS metagenome assembly JAAUXT01 (sample SAMN14350112, study PRJNA611818) | marine sediment metagenome | isolation source: surface marine sediment (1.8m) | place: French Polynesia: Moorea | collected 2018-08 | reverse complement strand
TTCCAGTCTGTGATCACTGGAACAGGGGTAAAACGGAGGTTTTGTCCGCCCAAGACAGACGGACGCAGATACAGGGGCAAACCAATATCAGACCGCTACCGCGGCTGATAAACACCATCGTCGGTCAAAAACAAAATTTCTGGGTAGGTTTCAAGCATTTTGTGTCATCACCGCTCGTTTCGATTGATTTGGTTCCTTGATGTGAATTTCACAATTTGTACACAATTTGCTCTCCCACATTTTCAACTTTCAAAGTTGGGAATGTAATATTAGCCCCAGTTTGTGTCCGATCCCGCGCGCTGTTGAAATGTTTGGCAACTCAAATCAAACTGCTCACTGATCGACGAACAACTCAAACTCTCAAGAAACACGGACAAACCTAGCACCACAACAACATGCACACCAACTGCGCGTCTGAATTGATATTTTTTCCTTGATATGGCACTTGGGGTCACACGCACCACACCACGCACCACACTTCGAACAATTTTTGCACCAACCAAGTGAATTCAGGATGCAGCACTCACACTGCCTCGCGCAAAGTCGACACCCATGACAAAGTAGATCCAGAGACGGACACAGAAAACCTGTCGACAGGTTCGGTGTTCAGACGCGTCAACCCTTTCACACATCGCTCCAGTAAAAACACCTGTACAAATAGTTTAGCACCAGGGACGAGCCGCTGCTGTGATTAAGAGAGGGTTACGTGGCTCGCAGAGCTATCATGGAACAGCGGGACACAGCGAGCGAGCTGGGCTGGTCAAGCCGAGTTGCAACCGCTGGGAACAGCCCCAGAGAACGGGCGCCGTAGCGGTTCACCTCACCTCTTCGACCTGGGCACAAAGGAAGTGGTACGCCTTGCGACATTGCACGCGTTTTTCGATGAGTTGCGACGACAGCAGATCCGTTTCCACAAGACAGCGATCAGACGGCCGCGCAAAAGCGTCGCGGCGGCGTCTGCAACTCGTTCTGCTGAGAGCGAATCGTCGTCCACACGGACCGCAGCGGCTCTCGGAGACACGCGCGTCACTGAACAAATCACAAAAGAATACAGCTGCTGACTTCAGCGGCAGGTCGCGTCGAGCGGACAGGTGGGACCCGAGGAGCGATCTGACGTGCCCTACACCATCTCGCCCCCTGGTGGCAGCGTCACGGTCGGTGGAGCCGGCGCCGTGACCCCGCCCGTCGCCCCGCTGCCCTCGGACGCCGGAATCACAGGAATCTTCGCATCCACCTTCGTGAAGAACGCCATTTTTTCCCTGAAACGTGAAAACACTCATCAGCGTGCGCGCATGGCATAATGAAAGGGAACAACGCTGCGCAAATGCACCAACCACAGCGGTGGTGCCAGCCAAAAGACAGAATATCACTGCTTTGTTACAACAGCTATTATGTTTGGGGAAGGACTGCGTACAAAAGCCAAAATGTGATGTTCCCGTTTTGCTCTTTTTTCATTTGCACATTTTGTGATTCTTCTGATTTTTAAAGTGGAAGTGTCGTGAAATAAGTTGCTGCTGACAGACTACTAGAACGTTGACATGCCTGAATCCAAAACTACCGAACAGTGTCAGTCAAGCAACCAAATCAGTCCAGCGTTCAACGTCGTAAACAACAAAATCGGGCAGAATGAAACGTCTTCCTTTTTCGATGCCATGCTTGAAAACGCGGATTCAACTGCTCAACCGACTTCATAGCAACACAGCAAATTCTACCAACAAGTTCGCGTACATCAAACTTCTCTTTGGGTCATCAAACAATAAAACAAACGGAAGAATCTGCACTAAAAGTCACCGCTCCGACTCAACGCTACGGACATGCGCAGACGTGACGCACAGTGTCGAGGCGTACATACCGCGTTCTACCACGTGAGGCACATCGCCAGCTCACTGAAGCATAGCAACCCCTGTCAAGTGGTCGCTTCTGTCCCGCACGATTTCTTTTTCCAGATCTGACTGATGTCTGTTGTTTCCTCTCTCATTCTTCTCAAACCGTTTGCGCAGGTTCACATGAACGGAATGGCAACCACCCTTCTGCTTCCGGAAACAAGTGATAACGGGCCAAAATTGCTGCGCTTGGACCCAAAATAGTTGGTAGGACCAGTTTGGTTCCTGCCGCACTGGTTGAAACCAAGTCGGGAGATGGAAGAGGCGAGGCCTGCATACCTGAAGAGTTGATGCGGCTGCTGCGCGGCGGACTGGCGCAAGCGGTGCACGTCGCGCGTGGCGCGGCGGAGACGCTGGTCGGCGCGCTCGTCGAGCCCGACGCGCTGCTTCTGCTCCTCGCGCCAAACCTGCAACGCAGCCACGTGGGTCACACCACAAACTGTCAACGGACGCGACAACTCGGAACGCTCGCAGCATCAGAAGCGGCCGATGTCTTGCGCATGTCTGTCTCGTTTTCATCAGGAAGCGTGTGGCTTTCTTTGAGACCATCAGCTTCCACACAAGTATCACCGGACAATCGCAATGCGAAGTGAACAGTTCAGCCCATCAGCGGGAAACAGAAAACGGACGAAGGAAACGCAGGCTCTACTCACAAGTTGCTGCGCCTCGGCCAGCAGCTGCTGCAGCCGCTCGTCACCGAACCAGCTGGGCAGCTCAGTCTCACCTGCAACAGAGTCTGGGATGTCAGCGCTGGGACATCGCATCGCACAACAGCCCATAACTCATCCGTGTGTTTACAACCAACTCCACAACCACGAAAAATTCAGGTGGGAAACAAAATATTTTGCGGCTGCACTGACATACTCACCCCTGGCCTTGGCCTGCGTCATGCAGACTTTGATGGCCTTGAGACGCTCGAGTTCGTCGTGCAGGTGCTGGAGGCGCGTCTCGCTCGCCTGGAGATCCAGCTCCAGGTCGAGCGACGTGCGCTGCTTCGCGCCGCTGCCAGCGCTGAACGACTTGGTGCGCCGGTGCACCACCGCCAGGCTCGGGTGCTGAAGCAACAACAGGCGTCACTCAATCACAGATGAGAACCAAACAAACACGATAGGACTGGAACAGCCGTTTCTTTTTCTGAGTTTGACCTTTGCGTGTTGAAAGTTGGATGAACGGAACTTTCCACTGTTGTTGGTTGTCAACCTTTCTTTTTCACCTTTTACAAACAAATGCACAGAAACAGAACACAATCGAGGTCCTTCAATCGCTTCCCAAAGAAGCAAGCAAGTTTCAAAAAACCCATCCACAAGTCTTGAAACCCACACGGAGCAGACGCACAATCTGAGCAGTCAACCAGACCAATCAAAGGAAAGTTGTTTTCGTGCCTCAAGTGACGGAGTCGAAAAAGGAAATGAAAGCCCGGGACAACTGAGCGTTACCTTCTTGTATCTGAGACTGCGTCGCTCCACGGAGTTGCGCTGGAACGGGTCGCGCTTGTACTGCACGCGCGTGTCGCTGTCGCTGCGGTTCAACTGTGAAACCCAAAACCAAAACTCAACGCCAAAGTGGCAAACATAACCCAACTCAAAATCCAAAACAAGAAGTCCCAAATATAGAAAACAAAGTCCATTGAATGAATCACCTTATGTATCTGCGGCACTACTTTGCCGGAAGGAGAGAAGGTTTGGGACCGCCGGATGGCGCTGTTGCGCAGCGCCGCCGCACCGGCGTGCTCCTGCAGCGTGGCCGGAAGACGCCGCCGCCCACTTCGCGACGCTGCCAAGTCTGTGTTGGTCTCTTTGTCGACCACTACGATGCGATGCGACACCGACACGTCGTTCTGCTGCGGCACAGAGACTTCCGCGGACGCATCCAGGTCTTCTCCCTCCTCAGCAATGTGCCCCTGGAGATCAAAACCAGCTTCCCGTCAACTCGGCACAAGTAGCGTCTGTTGAGACCAGCTGACTGATCAACCCTTGTGACAACACGAGATGGGCACCGCCGCTGAGCGAAGGCTCCTCCTCACCAGGTAGAGGACGTCGTTGTGCGCATCGAGGTCGGGCTCCTCGTCGCTGCTGTGCGGCTCCTCCTCCTCCTCCACCTCCACCTCGAGCTCCGCCGGCGCCGCCGCCACCCGCCTCTCCTCCGCATCGTCCTCGAAGTCGGGTCCCTGCAACGGTCAACAATACCGTACTTGATTGGATGGCGCACACCGCGGGCAATGATGAACTCAAGCTAAATACTCAAAAGACAAACGCAATGCGACCCTTGTCGTTCAGCCGAACAGACCTGGTTGCGCGTGAGAGTGGAGGTTTGGGACGAGATGATGGTCGAGTCGTCGCTGCTCTCCTCCTTCAGAGAAACGGTCACCTGGGAGACGGCGCCATCGTACGACATCGACCTCAGCCTGCAGCGACACACACCAATCACAAATTTCTTTTGTAGCTAGGTACGATCCTGTTTTCGCAGCAAAGACCATTGTTAGTCGCTCCGTGTGAAAGTCGTTTCATCAAACGCAGCACAATGTGAGAATGACATCATGTGACCCACGGGTTCCCGCCCGACACGGAGATCCACTGGTTCCCGCCGAGAAAGTCGGTTGACTTACCGCGTCGGGAGCGCTTCTGCCGCGAGTCTCGTCTCCTCCGCCGACGCCGCCAGAGTCGAACTCCTCAGACGCTCAGCCGACGACTCCAGCAGCTCCGCCACCTTGTCCGCACTCGTCTACAACAAGAAAATCAGCCGAGTTTTCCCCCTGCTTTCTTTCAGAAAAATGATAAGTGTTGTTCCTCGTGGTACAACCGGTGGCGGTGGACTCACCACGGAAGACGTGGTCGCGAACGAGGACGGCGTGCCGGCGCTGAGCGACGTGCGGCTCGAGCTCGTGCTGCGCGCCTCCGACGACATGAACTTGAAGCTCAGCACGTTGTACCACTTGCACGACGCGGTGCGCGGATCGAAGTCGGCGAGGCTCACCTGCGCACAGCCCTGCAACAACCACAACCAATAGCAACACAAAGGCCAGAGACACGGTGACGCCTGACAGCACCACGTTTGCCAGAAGCAAACATAACGTTGTAAAGCTGGCGTAAAATGCCTCACCCATGTTGTCTCCAATTGGAAAACGCAGTCTTAACTTTTTCACGTCAATGTACCGCTGTGGCTTTCAAGCAAAACGAGCTTTCTCTGAACTGACAAGAACGTCACAAAGCGACCACTGACCAGGCACTCCTCGTCGCCGTCGTCCCCGACGCTCCACACGTGCACCTGCAGCGTCTTGCTCGCCAGCTTGTTTTCCGGCAGCACCACGCTGAATTCCTCGTGGAACAGCGGACAATTCACGTTGTGCTGGACGCCCGAACTGTAAGACGTCGGCTCGGGTCCGGTGCTCGGCAGCAGCGCAGCCTTGATTCGCCTGGAACAACAGAGACTAGGTTCAGCTTGCGAGAGGAATACGGATAGCATTGGAAGTGGATGTCCTGCAACCGACAGGATAAGACAGGCACTCACACTTGTGCGTTGTCCGGGAAGGCGAGCGCCAGCAGGTTGCGCGCCTCTTCGAGCGTCACATGCAGCTTCGAGTCGCTCGCGTCGTAGCGCAGGCGGATCTGAACCTGCGCAGACTCGAGCGCCATCTCGAACACCTCGTCGTAGTCATTCCTGGAACAAACCAACCCCAGTTTAGTGCTGCCAAACACTGAAAGTCGCAAACTAAGAAATGTGGACTGGTATGCACAACTTTCAAGGGCGTGCAGGCGAGGAAACCAAAACTGCAGTCAGTATGTGAAAGTCACATGACCACGCCAAGATCCTGTTGTCCAGTTCGGTGGTGTAGTCTACAAAAAGCCAAACTGACCTTTTGATGAAGACTTCGAAGACGCCACTGTCTCCCGCGACCGATTCGTCGCTGACTGCGGCGCTGACGCTACGCGTGTTGGCGTCCGACAGATTGTTGCCGCCGCCGACGCCGGAGCTGGACTCGCTGATGGGGCTGAGCGGCGCCGCGGCGGTGCCCAGGTCTCCCAGCGGGCCTGACTCCGTGCCCCAGTCCAGCAGACTCTCCCGGTGCCCGGACAGCGGGTCTCCCGCGTCCGTCTCCCCGAGGTGCAGCCCGTGGGCGTGCGGGGCAACGTGCTGGTTCCTCTTGGACAAAACTCCGACACCGCTGTTGTTTGTACCCGTGAAAGTTCTGTGTGTGAAGAGCGCAGGGTCCGTGTGCAGGTGCGCGTCCAGGCGCTGCCGCACGTGCTGCTCGTAGGACGGCGGCTGCGGCGCGGTGAGCGGGGAGACAGGCGGCGAGGCCGCCGGGGACAAGTCACCGCTGTGAACCGGAGGTCCTGCGTGAGGAAGCGACGCGCCTGACTGCAGCTGCTGCTCGTAGCCCAACACGTCACTAGCCGTGGCAGCAACCGAACCGTGCGCGCCCACCAGCTCCCCGTTGCTACCGGCGGCTCGGGCGAGCAGCTCACCGCTCGCGACGCGACGCAGGTACGGGCTGCTCGAGATGGCAGCCGTCAGGTCAGCCATGTTCTCCAGGGATCCCCCGACCCGGTGCAGCTGCGGACTCGACGACGCGTTGGAATCTGCACAACAAACCAAAAGCTCTTGCCATCACAACGCCAACGAATATTCCCTTTCGAACCAACTGGTGTCTCTTCCGCACTCGCAATACCAATGTGGCAGACACATACCCAAGTTGTCCAGAGAGGTTTGGGAGTGGGCGCCTGACGTGGACGCTGACGCGAGCGTCACGCCGCCGGGTACGGCCTGCGTACTGGCGTTCGTCGAGGGTGCGGGACTCACGCTGCACGATGTCTGCTGCTGGCCCGCAAGTAAGTTTTCCACCTGACGCAAAGAGAAAACTGAAGTTCAGTGACCTAAATTCAGTGACCCCTCACACTACATTGTGTGGCGGTGCCTCAAATTCGATACGCAAACGAACACCAAATTCGGTTCATTTCGAAGAGCAGGAGAGTCGCACACACCCTACGGTAGAGATCCTGAAGGCTGGTACTCGTCACTTGGTAGCTGCCGCCCGTTTGCAGGTAGATGTCGGTGAGGCTGGGCGAGGCGAGCGACCCGGTGCTGCCCAGCGACGCCAGCGACCCGAGGGACCCGCGGCTCGACACAGACCCGCTCGACACCGACAGCGTGCTCAGAGACAAGCTGAAATACACGTCAACATAAGCGTCGAGAAGGCACTTCTTTGCTCGGCTGCACACATCATCTGTTGGTCGTTATCCGAAATTTGCAAAAGTGCAAATGCCTGTTTGTTTTCCTTTGTGTTTCGAGGATGGAACCAGTGTAAAAACACCATTGTTGGCTCGGTATGAGGACTTCACGTGTAAAACTGACCTCCTGAGCTGGGACTCGAGGTAGGTAGTGAGCTTGGTGGCCTCCGCGAGCTGAGACATGACGCGAGACTTCTCTTCCGTCAACTTGATGCGCTCTGCGATCTGCTTGGAGGAGAGTTCGCGCGCGGCGACCAGGTCGCACTCGAGCTGCGCGATGCGGCTGCGCACAGACTCCATCTCCTCGACGCTGCGCCCCTTGGGTTTGACGCTGCGCAGCTCGCGTAACAGCTGCTCCTTCTCTTGGATCAGCAGCAGCCTGGATGCATGAAAAAGAACACCACTTCAGAACTGCAGCCAGAAAGACCGTGGTTTCAGTGGAGCCTCGGCAGATTGAAGCGTCGCCTGCGCTCACCTGTCCTTGTCAGACTCGTTCTGCCCTGGGATCATCTGGTCCTCGATCTTGGCGAGTTGTTTCTGCAGCGTCAGCACCTGCCGCTTCGCCTCGTCGTACCGCAGCCGCAGGCGAACCATCTCCCCCCAGTTGGCGTTGTACACAGCATTCTGCAATACACACGTATGTCACTGCAGTCACGATTGCTCGAATGAACAAAACTCTTCTGCACTACTTGGCACTGGTTCAACACAACATTTTTCAGATGGCACTCATCTGTGTGGAAGATTCCCATCGACTTTCGGAATCCCCGGTGCATTGTTGCGCAAGGTCAGACACAGCCAGAAGCAGCACATACCTCTCCGGAGAGGTCGGTCTGCGAGGCCACCTCCTGTAGGTTCGGGATGGACAGCCTGCTCACGTCGGGCGACGAGTTGGTCTGTAGCTTGTTGATGAGAAACTCGTCCTGCAAAACACGCAGTCATTGAACAGTGTCTCCAACAACTGGTGACCCGTGTGTTCCGCTTGTCAAAAAGCTCTTGGTAAAAACAAGAGGAGTACACTTGCTTGCAACACAACCACGACACAGGCAGTTTTGTCGCCTTTGCACATCACGTTCCGTCGCAGAAATAATTTCTTTCCACAGCACCAAGCAGTGGTTGTGTACCTTGAGCTTGGCGAGGTCCGCCATGAGACTGAGCTTCTCTTGCTGCCCCGACGACAGAGACTTGTGAATATCGCGGATCTTGCCGAGAATCTCGCGCGACTGGTCGACGGAGTAGACGGAGCGCGGTTCCGACATCTTCTCCTCAATCCTGCAATTCGAAATGCCCGCTTCATCCTTCAGTGTATCACACACCATCCACAATTTGATCATGCGCCACATCAAGCACCGCAATGAAACCACCTTGCTCAACGCATTTCCTTCTCAAGGCACTCGCGAACACGAACATTTCGAGAACAGAGCTGAAATCGCGACCGTACCTGGCGAGCCTGTCGACGCCGTGCTGCTTGTACTGCACCTCGAGGCTGACCTGGTCGAGCTCGCGCTTGAGGCGCGACACGCGGTTCCGCGCGTGAGCCACGTCTGCGCGCAGCAGGTCCGGGTCATACTTGGTGCTGCTCACGCTCGACGCCACCGAATTCACTGCAGCACAAATCCCGCCATTGCCATCAAACGTTTGATCGGCAGGATACCAAGCCGATATGTGGATTCACGCAGAAACAAGTGATAGAGATGTGACACTCACAGGAGGTGCGGGAGGACTTCCAGTTGGCGAGCGTGTCGTCGAGGTGCTGCACCTCCTCCTGCGCGATGGCGAGCCGCTGTTGTTTCACGCTCACAATCTCGCGCTTCGCCTGAAACAACGAGCATCCAGTTCGTGACCCCAGTGTGTGGAGCAAATTTGCGCGGATGTGCATTTCCGCCAACTAGATCTACACCAGTTTTCGACGGCCTGTCCACTTGTCTCAGGCTGGACTCCTTTTTCCTCACACCCCCCCCCTTGCAGTACGTAACTGCAGGTTTGTGTACAACTACAAACCACAGACAATCGTGCTTTCACAAGCAGAAATGCCACTTGGCAAGGACATGCTGAAGCACTGTCCGTCACAGTGATAGACTCCCCACCCACCTCGAGGTCCTCGTTGGCCACCACCAGATACTCCTTGAGCATCATCTGCTGCTCCTCGCGCCATTGTAGCCGCGGGTCTTCCAACTGGTTCACCTCTGAAATACAACAGGAATGACATGAAACTCTGAGAAACTATCAACATCAGGGTTCAGAACTTGCTCCCAAGCCGAAGGCTCACCACCGATTGGGGACAGTTTAGTGAGCCTGATGTTGAGCCCCTTCCTGGAGAGTGCGTGTCTCGGCTTAGAAATGGTTTGCAGAGTCCGATGGTCGTGGAACCCACTCACCGCTCTGGTGGTTGATGTAGTAGACGCCGATCTCGGGGTCGAACTGCTGCTCCCAGCCGTACGGCAACTCATCCCCGACACAGTCAGCGAACGAGTGCGGCTTGGTGAACCTGAAATGTTCAGACCAGTGGTCAAGCACTTGGCCCAACAAACTGAGGGTGTTTCACAGAGAATCAACACATTGCAGCCTTGTCGCAGCAAGTCATTTTCAAACGTTCGAACCAAACGTAACAAATGGCCCAGAGCACATTCTTCCGGAGCTCGAGCCTATATTCACGAAGAAAGCAGTTCGCTCGTTCGAACAAAGTCTGGTGAGGGAAGAGGGTTCGCAGTCCCAAGCTCACCAAATGTTCTGCACGAAAGGCCTCAGTGGGTAGTGGGTACACCCCCACCTCCACCCCCACCCCCAATCTTCACCCTCATAATTTTGACCCTCCGGGGGTCAGACTCTCGCCGAACTCATTCATGATTTGGAGTTTTTTTTCGACGAAAACAAGAATGCTGTTGAGTGAATACAGGCGTGCAACAAGGAGTACGACAATCACCCATCGACAACGTGATCACAACCCTCACACAAAAGCACGAAAAGGGAAGAGGAGGCATCAAATATTTTGTGTCACACATCAGCAATTGCCAGAGAATAACCACGGAGAATTACACAAAAGCTTGCAACACTCCTTTCAACGCAAACTGTTCAGGCAATGCTTCGTTTTGACTTTTGCGTTATTTGCTGCACGCTCAAAATTTTTGGTCAAAATTGTCCTCAAACGACCCCGAATTCTGGTGACCGAACATTGTTGAAGACACACCGCAAATTTTCTTTTCTTAAAACATTTCGGAAAACAAAGAAGATCGGAACGCGCAAAGCCAGCCTCTGGTTGCAACCCGACGTGAGCTCCAGCAAGATACCGTGTGGAAATCTGAGGCTTCAGTGTGTCAAGTTTTACCATTCAATCGAACCCAAACTGGACCCACCGCTCTCAATAATGCTGACAAAGGTTCATCAAATATATGCATTTTTTTATGCTACGAAATACTCTTTTCAGCAGCTCACACGATACTCGAAGCGAGTTGCCCCGTTTGGGTGATCTTCGTCGAAAAAATGTGCTCACACCCCCAGTGTCTCTTGATTTTGTCGTTTGTTCTCTATTTTCGCACTGAAACGAGTTCGCCGCCCACCACAAACAAATCAAAACCTTCGATGTGTGACCGTCAAAAATCCCGAACAACTATTTTCCACAGCCCGAATCCAGCTGTGCTTGTGTGGTGACCGCGGACAAATTTGTACGGCTGTGAGGAATGTTTTCAGCGATGCTGGCAGGAAGCCAAGTGCGGACCTGACATGGAATGCCTGGTATGCTATTGTTTGTTTGTTGTACGGTGATCATACACATGAACCGATACCGAGGTTCGGACCCGGTACCGATTACTGCAGCGAATGAGACTCCTTGGAATCGTCGCATTGCAGTCGAAATTGTTCACCCTTGGATTCAGTATCGCAGGTTCGCCTCAACTGTCTTGACGTCGGGAATTCGGTTGCAGCACAGTTTACTGAGCATATCACGAGGCAGTGAATCAAACTACGACGAAGCGTCGGCGTGGAAAGTTTGATCAGAATCGATGTTCAGCGAAGTTCTCGGTGGACTCGTCAAAGGGGAACAAGAGATCAGAGAGATCGACGAGCGCGCGGTGATTCACAGGAAAACATCACCCCTCCCACCCAGCATTCTTCCTTCCAGTGAGACCCCTCCCCCCCCCTGGATTTACACGCTCACACACACGTGCACACACACGTGCACACACACGTGCACACACACACACACACACACACACTGCATAGTCACTGCACCGTACGAGCGGCAATGGCCGGCTTCGCCGAGCAGCGCGCCTTCAACTGGGGGCCAAATCTGAGAACCTCTCGATTGTTCGTCATCTGTATGGTGCTCTAGAAATAACAGTGTGTACCCAAAATACCTGTTCCACTTTAGAAAGCTTTCTCAATTATGCGAATCACAACCATTGTTCAGAGCACCAAACACCTCACCAACAGTTTGTTTCAACCAATCCCACCATGATTTCAGCGACCTTTGATGTTCACCCTCTGGTCCTGTCACTAACCCGCCCTTTGCCTGGACTTTCGATCCGAAATTACTGAACTACGCGCTCAAGACGTGCCGTGTCCACCACCCGCACAAACTTCTTTCCCGTGAGGCCAATTAACATACAGAACACAGTGGACTGTCACGCACAATGCTTGCTGTCCATGGTGCAACTTCAAAATGTCTCGGACAGGTGTTCCAAAATCTCCACGTGCAGTGACACCAATCTGCCCAGTCCACAAACCGGACAGCACTCCGACTCAAAAGACAATCCAGAAAAATTGTCGAAGAAATTTATCCTCAAAATTTTGTCCATGAAACAGTCGAGAAAAAGTTTCTGCCACACACCCCGCCCCCACCTCTGAAACATTCAAATTAGGAAAGAAAGCTTTCAACAGTGGTTCCCTGCGACGGTGTCAGTTGCAACGCGTGGAATGTCGTATTCGTAGTGCAGGGAGCATTGCACGTTTCGTCTGGTTGCAAACACACAATTTTGGCTTGACCCCGACTTACTCGTAACATTTTTGGGCGACTGATCTGACATTTGGTAGTCTGAAACTTCTTTGATGAAACAGTTCTCGTTGGCAAGTATTACGAGTATCCATTCGCTGTGACAGGCCACATACTCGTATTTTTGCCAATGGAACTGAACCCGCTGATGCTTCGAACTGACCGGGCAACAAAGTTCGAAAAAATAATCGGCAACTTCACATGGCACAGTACGAGTAACACCCGCCTCTCCAACTGTGCATCAGACCACTCATCCGGCGGGGTCCTGTGTTACAGCGTTCACATTTCAGGAGCGAGTTCCGATGCCTGACATTTGTGAGATGCTTGTCACCCAGTCACGTCACTTGTCTGTGTCAACATCGAAGTATGCCCAGAACTAGGTCAAATTCAGATGCAACCTATTTTGGATCCAGTCTCGTCTGCGGGCCCGAAAAAACAATTGCCCAGCATATCTATCCCGATACATCCAGTACAAACAAACGATTTTACTGATCCAATGATAGTCAAGCTGTGCTCACCAAGAAAAAGAGACCCATAACTGCAAAACTCTTGGGACATGCAAATCTATGCCAGGTATTGGGCCTGTCCGCTTCCTCCCTGGGAAGCATTTCTGGACTTTATTTCACTTCACAACACAAGTTCCGTGATATAACTTTCACTGACCATAACAGACGTCCAGCCTGCACACTTCAAAGGAAGAGGTGAACAAGAACTGGTTGTTTCATTCACCGAGACCAGTTGAGGAAACTTGACCCACCTGTCTCGGGGGTCGATCCATGTTGTTATTTTCGAGTTGTGGTCTATGTAGAAAGTCCTGCCGTCCACGTCCGTGTCTTCATCCCACCCTGGTGGCAGGAGCAACTCTCCAGCCCCTGTATTCCGTTTACGGGGCATAATTTCCGCATTTTTATCTTGATTTTCTACAACTTCGGCTTCTGTTCTCCATTTTGTCACGTGACGTCACAAAAAGTTCTTTGCCTGCAACCGAACTGACTGCGCCAAGAGAGTCTGTGGACGTCGACACTGGTGTTATTTGTACAGAGAAATAAATGATTCAGAATTTCTTTAGGTAAAGGGACAAAGAGCTGTATGATCAAAAAAATATTTCAGAAGTAAATTTCGCCAGAAAGTTTTGTTCTGGAAGTTCGAACTTTTCAGAGGTAAAATTTCCAGTCAAGCGCTGGACAGGTGCTCGATACAGCGACCTCTGTCGTAAATGCGGCGATTGCTTTGTGAGGAAGGATGGAATTTCAGGAATGCGAGCGCCCTCGGGCACTCCGCGTGTCGTGTTTTTGACACAGCCCTGGTCCGTTCAAGTCAGACCGTGTGAAAGACCAGTGTACCGTAATCATTTCCGTGACAATAAATTCTTCAAAACAATTCTTTTCGTTTTCAATTGTGCGAAAGTCCGAACTTTTCTCAAGCCGCCCGCACAGTCAGACTCAATTTTAATCTTGGAACATATTTATTGTGCGTGTGCTTGAGTGACGTTTGCCCGACAAGAATTTGATGTCAATCTCGATAACTAACAAAGTGATGATAAACAATTCCCACCCCGATGAAATGCGCAGAAACTGAGTCAAATTGACATCGGTTGAATATTTTTGATGGTCGCGGTAGCGGCCATCTAGGTCCCGCTGTTGGCTTAAAAACCCTTAGCATTCATGTGTGCATCTGTCCACACTTTGGAATGTAACCTCCCACCCACCACCAGACCCCCCACCCCCACCCACCACCAGAC
>JAAUXT010046027.1_pt1 | contig 13836 bp, 14 predicted proteins | sample 7278171 | NCBI WGS metagenome assembly JAAUXT01 (sample SAMN14350112, study PRJNA611818) | marine sediment metagenome | isolation source: surface marine sediment (1.8m) | place: French Polynesia: Moorea | collected 2018-08 | reverse complement strand
TTATTTCCCAGGATAAAGAAAAAACTGCGTGGTTTTGACTTTGGAACAATTGACAATTTGGTTGTGGCCATCGAGAGAGAACTGCACTCCATCACTGCCCAGGAATGGAAGGACTGCTTCCTAGATTGGATACAGCGATGTCAATGCTGCATTACATTCAAAGGAGGTTACTTTGAAGGAATGAAGCATGACCCCTAGATTTCTGACAGTGTACCAAATGTAAACAAAGATATTGACCTCGATCACATGCTTTGTTTTGGTGCAAAAGCGCTCAGCAGTGATGGCACGCGCACGTCTGCTCGATCATGACCATTCTCAAAATGGTTGGATAGAACCTCGTACACGTCCCAAGGCCCCACCCCCTGTGAAGAATCGGAGGGCGGGGGTCCGGACCATTCTTCACCAGTCCTCAGAGATTGTCAGTGATCATTTTCCACGAAAATTTTGAAACATGGGCCCCCACACCCAGTCACAGTTGGGACAGGTGCCCGTAGGGGTCTGGACCTCAACTTTTAATCAAAAATGTTCGGAAAGAATCGAAACAAATTGGCCGTGGAACGAGGATCCCTTTTCAAAGCATGTTGAAATGGGTGTTAAATTTGACAGCTGTCAAGAAAAGTGACACCGGTCAAGCTTTTGGACACCGTAAATTTGACACCGCTTGCAACATCAACGCACCAACACGTCCTTTTAGTCGTGTCATGGAACCGCAGATCTCGCGCTCTTTGATCTCGGACAGGCTACAATGACGACTGATTCTTTGTCACTGTCTGGTGTGGTGTGACACACCAGCTGTGAATTTAAACCACCGCTTGACAGGTGGCAGCACTGTACATACAATAAACATAGAGATTTGCGCCACCGTGCCAGTCTCACCTGAGATACCAACCAGTGTGTTTGTGATATCACTACACAAAACGCGAGAACCAAATTTCACTGAGGGACAGGGACAAGACAGGGGCACAGACAGATAGTACAGACAAGACAAGTGCACTTGCGACAAGGGAGTAAGAGACACCGACAGGCTGCGGCAATGACAAAGAGACAGACAGACAGACAAGACCAGACAGACAGGGAAGTGCAGACACAAAAGGAGAGAGACGGACACAGACACAAAACAAACACAGACCAATTCACCTGAACCGGACCTGGACTTCGTTTTTCACGAACAGACGACAGAGAAAATGGTCACAACAATCTGACGCTGAATCAGTGTTTTGGTTTTTTAGACCCACAAAGATGCTGAAGCTGCCCAGCGGATTCTATTTTTAGGTCGCTATTGACAGTCAGTGAACAGTTCTTGCTGAACATTTTGCTGACACAGATTCGTTGCCTGCAGAACATAAATCTGAACTGTCAGGCCCGTTTCAACCCAAACATCGCTGCGATTTTCGCCTGACTCAAAACCAAGTCACTCTTCACACAATAATGTGACACAGTCACAAAACACCGAACAAAAAAAACTCACCCGGTGAAGCGAAAACAGACAAATGTTTTGCTGCGATCAAAACATCCGTGCCGCCATCTTTGTGGTTTCGCGGGATTTTGACAACTCCGGCCGCTACGCACAACAATTCATCGTAATTTTGTCGGCTGAAATACGGATACCAGAAACTTGTCGCGAATGCTTCCCACCATTCACATTTTGTGTGGAGCATGAATCGCAATGGTTCCCCCCCCCCCCCCCACCGAATCAGGAAGTACAGCACGCGTTTCGGTTATGGAACGACACTTCTTTTGTTCTGACCGTTCTATAAAATTAAGGAATGAACTTTTTCAGTTCAATTATTTTTTATTGAACGTAAGCAATGTTTGGAACATGGGCAAACAAAAATGACTAACTTTTCTCTCACACAACATGACACAAACAGTTTTTCCGACACTACTTGCTCAGATTACTTCGGTGAAATTTCAGGGAAAGTTTTATTTTCTTTGCTTTGAGCGAATTTTTTTGGTCAATTTGATGCAACATTGAACAAAGAGGACCACACTCCCCAGTCGACAACTTCATAGGGCACGCATTCTTGTGAGTCTTGCACCCCATTTCAGAAAGTGTGATGGCCCTTTCGACCTCAGATTTGGGCACAACCTCAACACTGTCGATGTCGAACTCTGGTGCGTGTGACTCAGTCGCACTTGGCTGTGGGTCAGGTTTGCTCGGCTCCAAAGACACTGTCTTGTTGGCATTTTTCAAAAGGGTTTCTGACAACCTTTTATAGTCACAAACGGCGTCACTCTTGTGTCCTGTGAAAGACTTTATGACTTGTTCATCAATACCCGCATGAAACATTCGTGTCGCACAAGTAGCACGAAGAGAGTGATTCATAAACTTGCCTTCAATTCCCCCCCTCTTGCACAGACTCCGGACAACCTTTTTGAGCATATTGACACCGACCGGTCGGTCAGAAAACCATTGGGCAGCAGTCTTCTTTGAACTTGACAAAGCATATTTGTAAAAAGAACTATTGGCACAGTCAGAAGGCAAAAGTGAAATGTACTTTTCAAACAGTCGAACAATGTTCCGTTTGGGGTCGTCACTGCCATAAACTTTGAGCTCTCTTGGTGAACATTTGTGACCAGACAGATCCCCTTGGTTCGTCTTACTAGTCAAATCTTCTTTGAAGAGAAGGAACTTGACACCTTGATTGACTTTTTGTACAGTTATTTGCGGGTTGAAGCCCGGACAGCGGAGACGTTTGTGCTCCTCACCACCCCGAAGAGCCAAGTTGACTCCCAACAAGTACAGTACTGTCTCACGCAGCTGATCAGGTGACGACTCACCAAACACTTGTTTGCCCCACAAAACCTCTTCTTGCTCGAGGCTGATGGCCTCGGATGACTCCTTTCTACCAATTCCATCCTTTGACCGACCCTTCATCAAGTTGTCTAACACATTCTTGAATTTGAACATTTCAGGATCGTCAATCAACTTGAAATTGAACCCCCTCTTTTCGAGATACAGTTGGAGCATGATTGTAATTTGATACAAGGTTTGCCCCAGGAATTCAGCACCATCCTTCCTCTTGATTTCTGACATGAAATGACAGAGTGCAACACTCAAGTTGGACCGGTTCAAAGTCTTCAACTCATCCAAATTGCACCACCGAATTCGCGGGTCACAGTCAGACTGTTTCACTCGCTGAAACCACCACGACTTGTACAGATTCGACGCCCAAAGAATCTTATGTTCAGTGTTTTTGGCAAACTGTTTCTGTTCCAGGAATGACATTGTCTCTTCTTTGGTTGGAATTTTGAAGCACCCAACATCGTCAGAAGGAATGTCGAAAGGCTCGTCCGAACCCAGCGTAGCAAATCCCTTGGAATAGTTGGTGGAGCACAAGACCTCAGCGATGTCCGAGTCAGAAGGAACAGGCGCAGAAGAGGTTTGAGTTGATGTGCCCAGACCACTGAAAATGGCAAAGGACACATGTCACAACCCAGGACTACTGTCAAGGAAGCCAAACAGATCCTCGATTCACCCAAAGGAAAAATTGTACTCACTCAGACACGGGGTCGAAGTCGATGAAGGAGAGGGTAGAATCGTGTTGCGAAGGCAGAAGCAGGTCCCTGTCATCTTCAGTCAAGTCAATTTGCTGAGGAACCAGAGGGAGAGGCCCGAGGTCGCCTTGAATTTGATCCTGAACAAATTACTCAAAGTCCTCAGAATGAGTCGACAAAGAAGACGGCACATCCATTGCGCACACAGAAACCAAACACGTCTGCACACACTCAACGTCACCGACAAACTGCCCGTAAAATGACCGGAACCAAATGTGGGTCAGAACTCAAGAAGTGTCGTCCAACCTGTACTCAAGCTGTACATGGGTTATGCAACTAAACTCGAAGATTCCAACAGTTCATTGAACTCTGATTGGTTATTGAACTCGTGCCAAAGCACTCATTCAATAACCAATCACGTTCAATAAACCACCAGAATCTTCTCGTGTACGGTCCATAACCCTTACATAAAGCCACCAAATGAAATTGAGCACAATATGTTTGGGCTTTCGAAAGTTCAACTCTCATTCGGAACAAACAACTTTTCAAAGCGCAAAAAATCACCATTGGAAAAATCTGCTGGTGCAGGATTCCATTCATTTGATCGTAATTAAAAAAAATTATACGATAGCTTTTGACAGCAGTCATCACATGTGTAACACCGCCCGAGTCTCGGCTTGTAGCCTCGGATGCAGGTAGGGTACTTCCTGGAGCCGTCGTAAAGCGCTCAGAACGGCGTTTCTCTCCATCGCCTCAGCTGGACACACGCTCAGACAAACTCTCGTCCTCTGCATTATCGCCCACAGCGCGTCAAACACGAACTTGTTACACGTTGCATTTAGGCCGGACACACACTGCGCATTCAGTGACGCAGAAGCCTCGTCCAGTTCAGCAGCAATGTCAGCGAGCCCCTCCTCGGAGATTGCCGCGATGACTGGGTTATTTTGACGGAGGCGAGGAAGTCCTTCACACTGCGCGCGCAGGCTGCACAGGAAGCTGCGTTCCCGGTAGGGATTAACTTCTTCCGGTGCGAACAGATCGTCCACAACGGCCTTGGTTTCCCTCGCGATGACGCCAGCGGCGGACTCAGCGCTTTTCATTCCTTGCAACACGAGTCGCATCAAAGTGGCGCCGTCGCAGTGCCGTGTCCACCACGTGATCTGCTCGAGGGCGACATTCGGGTGAATCCCACTTCCGGCCTTGTTTTGGAATTGAAGACGCGAGTCAGCCTCACTCTCGCTGGATGTCGCCAGCTCAACTTCCATATGTTTGGGCCCAAAATCCTCTTTTGGTGAATTTTGTTCCGGGCGCATGACAGTGGAAACAAATCGGGCAGCGTCCTTTCTGATGGCCGCGTTTTCGTCCGTCAACAATGACTCCGACGCTTCTACCAAGTTCAACACGGCTGCGTCGCGCTCTGGTCGGAGATCCAGCGTTCTCTGCGTCCGCTGCAGGAAGTGAAGGACGCGGGAACCAGAGAACCGCAGCGCATGCGCACAGCCGACACGCAGCTGCTCCGCGCAACCCGGGTCACTGCAGGACCGCAGCACATCGCAGAAACGTAACACCTGTGGTTCCATTGGGTCTGTCACGTGGCTGGCCAGGTGACCGGAAACAAGCGTCGCCATGACAGCAACGGCGTATCCAGCCAGTCTGCTGTTGCGTTCACTGTCCAAGAGAGAGTTCATGCGTTCCCACAAGGTATTCCATTCGTTCTTCGACCAATCTGGACACGCTCTGTTGCTGCGGGTTCTTGTGACGTCATAAATTGCAACGACGCATTCGAACGCCTCACAACGAGGTTCGAAGGGTGTCGAGTCATCCTGTACCAAGTCATACAACGCCATCTGCAGGTCTGTTTGCAGCAACTTTTCTGTGGGGTACCTGGCCCTTTCTTCTCGCTTCCTCACTTCTGCATTCAGGTGTCGGAGGCAAGGCACGACTAAGTCCCAATTCCTGCTTCTGATGACCTTGGCAACCAAGCCAAGCGTACCCATTTCCATGGACAGGCGCCATTTGACCAGCTCTCGAAGGTATTGGTCGTACCCGACTCCCACTTCCGCCTTGATTCCTGATTGGCTGATTGTGTTGAGAAGCAGCATTTCCGTTTGCTGGTTGAGCTCTGCAGCCACGCCCTCTGTAGGTGGAACCCCGGTCTTCTCGCGCAGTGATTGGACGAGCCGGATGAACGCAGCCTTTACGATGAAGCATTGGTGAGACGAGCCAGCCAACCAGAGACGAGAATACACAGCGTCCGCCAAAGCGAGGCGTTCTTCCGTTTCTGCCTCACAAACGGCATTTCCAAGAGGAGACATCTCTTTCAGCAAAACTTGAATCTGAAGCAAAGTTCCGTGCAATTTGTTGAAGCCGCTTGACTTTGTTGAGCTCGAAGGAGGAAGACGAGACGCCAACTTCAGTGCGCATGTGACAACCCGTTGCTTGGTCACGACGGCCGGAAGTGCAGCGGCCGACAACTCCCTGACAGCAAGAATGCAACTTCCGCCCAATTCCAGCACCAGAGGGAGAAGCTGCGCAGACTCCAGTTCCGAGGTTTCTGCGCACGTCTGAGCGTGGTCCGAAATCACGTGGTTTGAGTCGTGTTTCGCCTGTGTGCGACTATCCTCTGCCGTCCGCTTCTCCCGCTTGTGGTCAACGGAAGTTGTAAAACTGGAAATGACGTCACCGGAACTTTCCTCATTGGAATTTGTTTCTTTCTTGGTCTGAGGCGTCTCGACCCCCGCAGACAGTTTGGACAGGATAGTCAGCACTGGATACAGATTCGGATCCAGGCGGAACTCAGCACGGCGCATGTCTGCGAAAAGAACGGGAAGTGACATTTGCGCTGAAAGTCTGTGGTGTTGTTCACGCAGCGATGGCCAACAACGCGTCTGGAATGACAACTCGCACACTGTGTTTAGTCACAGAAAGAAGGGGCAGTTGAACTGTGCAGTGAGTTTTGTTCACGAAATCACATTTGGTTTTTGTTTGGGTTGTACACTTCATTTTCCCACTTCATTCTGTTCATTTTCTGATGGTGTGACCTGGTGTCCCAATTGATCTACCAAAGTGGACCCCAAGCCAGGCTCGCACCTTGCACGGCGTTCCGCAGCTGTTTGGTCACGTGAGGACGCAGCGTCGCGTAGTGCACGCCAAATTCCTGCAGCGTCAGCGTCTTGACGTCGACATCGCGAGTCCGCTGCGACCCGAGCATGCGCTGAAGCAGCGTGCTGCAAAGACACGGTCACGTGATTATCCCACGACAGGAAAGCGACACAAGACACACAAATCCACACACACACACACACACACACACCCACACACACACACAACCTGGATTTTGTTGCGCACACGCACACACTCACGCATAAATACACACACACCTGAGCAGCTGCATGGCCCCATTGCGCACACTCCACACCGGTGCGGTGAACCCTCGCAGCGCCGCCACCGTCGCCGTCGCGAGGTGTCTGTGTGCGCGCGCTGCCACGCTCGACTCGCGCAACACGGCGCGCAGGATGTTCAGCGCATGCGCCTGTGGCAGGTCACGTGTTACGTCCTAGAAATGAACCACAAGCGTTACTTGACAACAAGCGAGTTGCGCCAACAGGCGCAAGCACTGGCTGGAGCTGCAGCCTCTGACAACATTCACAAAGCTGCCGTGCCCCAAACCTGAACCTGGCCTATTGCCCTGACCTGTTGTCCTGGCAACGGCTGCTCCAGCACCTCCAACAGCTGCTCAACGGCAGCATCCAACAGGTGGCGTCGCTGTTTCCCGGTGGCGCTCTCACTGGCTACGATCGACGCGACGATAAGCGGGAGCCCGGCGGAACGCCGGGTCACGGATGCACTGGTACCCGCAGTCCGCACTTTGCCCAGCACGTCATCCAGGATTGCGCCTGGAAAAACAGAGCCCGTTTTGCAGCTTGCACCAGTAGATCATGTGATCAATCGCCCAAGTCCTGTGGTGTTCGTTTGCACTGCGGCTGCGCACATCGTCCACTGCTCACGTGACAAACAAACGAATGCCCGCGCACGTTTACCTGGAATGGCGTGCAGGTCGGGGTCAGTGCAGCTCAGCAGTCGCGTGCACAGCTTCATGAACCCCACGTTGCAGCCCTCGATGGCGCCACGGTGGCGACACCCGGTGAGCACGCCCGTCAGCACGTGCGCGATCCGCCTCACCACGCGCAGCTCCAGGATCGGCTCGGACGACGCGTCTTCAACAGCCGCAGCTGTCGGGTTGAGCGCGCGCGTCTTCTCTGGAGTGAGAGGGACGCATTCCACGACGCGCCCCAGCAGGATACTGATCTGCCTGATGTTCACCCAGCACCATGTCATCACCTGTCAATCAAACACATCCATACATCACACATACTGTATTCATCTATGTATAAGTCGCACCGTATAAGACGCACTTTCAATTTTGCCTTGGTTTTGTGGTGTTGTGTTGTGTCGCACCGACACTTTTGGTGTCCAATTTTGGGGCAAAAAGGTGCGTCTTATACACGGGTGGACACGGTAATCTCCATCAAACGTGCTCCGTCAGTCTGTCCTTTTGAGGTTCCAAGACACACCATACTTGTGACAAGGCTCACGTGAAACTTCTGGAATATTTCGTGATGTCATCAGTCTGGAGAACGTGCTTTGCAAACAATTGTGCACAGAGGCACGGAATGTGCAGCGTTGCGAATCCAGAATCACTTTGAGCACGCAATTGAACAGCCAGGATCAGGTTACGTATCCAGAGTTCTCTCCCTGCGCGTGATGCCCACCATTTGTTGCTGTGTCGTCAGCTTCGTTTCTGATCGTCCCTCGCTCGGGTCTTTCCGTCCGTCAATCGGCTGGGCTCGGCTTCGCTTCCGCTGCTCGCACTCGCGAATGCCTCGCTGTATCGCGAGCCCCATCTCCTCGAAGCTGGGCGCCACGGCGTCCGGGTGCAGACTGCTGTCGAGTACGCCCAACACGGTCTTCAGCAGCTCCACACTGGTGTCCACCAGGTCTTCGATGAACGCCCTCCAAACCTGCGAAGAACGGTGTCTACAACATTACAGCGAATCAAGTGGAAGGGAGCAGGTGCTCATTCCAGTCTGATTGATCTTCCTTCCCAATGCACACAACGCCAGTTTCACGGGGTCGATCTGTGACAGTGAACGTTCGCCTTGTAAGGTCAACTCGGTAACGCACCTCTGTGGGCTGGAACGTGATTCGGCACTCCGTGAGGCAACGCTGAATGGACACGACCAATCCGTGGCCGGGATTGGTTGTCGCCGCGAGCTGCAGGTCACTTTCAGCCAACGAGCAGCTTTCCTTCAGTAAATACACGAGCTGAGTGAGGAACTGCAGCGCTGATTGGCTGTGAGTCAATGTCGGGTCACTTTCCGTGGGACATTCCGTTTCTTGCGCATGCGTGTCTGATCTGTCGACGCCAAGGCGTTCAGAAATAGCCACAACAGTGTGACGTCCAGCTTCGTTCGTCACAATCCGATAGGCTCTTCCAGCCTCCAGTACCATTCGCGCAAAGATTAGCTTGACCAACAAGGCTCCAGCCTCGCTTTCATAAGCCTTGGGACTGCAGCATAGATCCAGGGCAGCCGCCAGCAAATCACAGTCCTGGGTTTCCGCGGCGTTGCCGTGGTTACCACTGGGGCCGTCAACCAAAGGAAAAGTCTGGATCCGGAGGGGCCAAGGCATGTACGTGAAGAGAATTTCCCCCGCGTTCTCACGAATGTCGTCTGTTCCGTGCAGTAGGCATGACAACAGTGACCTGATGACGTCATCACTTGTCAACGACAGAAGACCCCGTTGCTTGGCAACCTCGAGCAACCTTCCAACGCTCGGCGGCGTCAGTCCCTTCCTCTGATGTTTGCCTGGAATGTGCGTGAGGGAATCCAAGATGGCCTCCATCCAGTCGAGACAGGTTTTGAGACGCTGATAGTTGGATCCCGGATGAAGCCCGTCGACGCACAATCTCCACAACCAGTCGAGGAACTCCAGGGTTCGGTCCACCACGGTCGAGTCCTTCCTCTTCGGATCTAAAAGAGACAACCTTCGACGTGATCGAGACAAACAACAAGTTTGTTGTTCGCTGTCACGAACAGTGACCCTCAACTACGGTCGGGTGGAGAATCGGGACCGACCTGGTCCAGACTGGGGTCCACTCTGCGCTGGGGACTCCGCGGTGGGGTGAGAGAGGGGAAACTCGGGCTTTGAAGATTGACCAGACAAGTTTTACTTTTGCAGTGGCAATACAAGACAAAAAGGACACATTTTGTCGGGGCTTAGGGGGAACAGAGTTGCACCCCATGGATCTGTCACAGCCCCCACCACCCAGCAACCGCGCTCAGTGCAGCGCAAACAAAGGGACGAACTGATACCTTTGAGCGCGGCGAGCGCGCTGTCTCTCCCACGCACCACGAGGGCGTGCACGTGGCCCTGCAGCTGCTGACGGAAGGGGGCGCTGTCGCTGTTCATGCTGCAGCGGAGACCGTCCCGCAGCAACTCCGTCTCCTGTGCTGTGATTGGTTCTGATCTGCGCGGGGAGACGCAGACGAGAGCGAGGCCGTCCAATCGCAGCTTCTCGTCCGCGTGACGCAGTACGAGGTGCAGCCAATCAGAGCATGGAGCTGCTGACACGTGATGTGCACGCGCAACTTTCTGCAGACACGTCATTTTGTACAGCATGGCATCCGGGTTTCCAAGGTTACCTTCACTCAAAGACGCCTCGGTGTCTTTCAAAAGTGTCTGAAATAACTTAGGCGCAAACTTCACACAAGGCGGCAACCAAAGATTGTTCACATTCAGCTTCAGTAAACTGTCGTCATGCAAGAGCCCGTCGCTCATCCAGGTCATCACTTCCTGTTCAGTTTCTGAATTGGACCAATCAGCGTGTTTCAAGATGGCGGAGAAGACCTGAGTGGCGGGCGGCGCCATGTAGTTGGTGCGCATACACGTCAGAAGGTGGCGCCCGAGTTGTGGCTCTCTGCGCAGGAAGTCGCCCACCGGAAGGTGCGCGAGCAGACCGGAAACGACGCCATGTTTGCTCTTCACCTGCCACGACATCTGGAGGGCGTGAGCAAGAATCGCCTCCTGCGTCTTCGTGAGGCCGTCAATGCCAGCTGAAAAGAAAAACACAGCGTGTTAAAAACGTTCAAACATTCACGTGTATTATCTTCACGTGCTCTGCGGCTGAGGCGGCCGCACCAAGATACGTTTGAAACTGATACATGGCGTCCGACATCCCCCACTCCGTTCAAAACGCTGAAAAAACACCTGTGTAGCAAGCAATTTTGATCCAAAACCAAAGATATTTCGGTAGTTTTGACTACCTTGTGGGTGATAAATGAGAGTTTTCAAAATTGCCTGACTACAACGTGGGGATTTATGACCACTGGTGTTCAACAACGCCCCAAAATTCTGTGTATTTTTGATGATAGTTCACATCTTGATCCAGCTCAAAACACATTCGCATGCACACCTCAAACAAACGTTGCCTGCAGCCACGAGACTGCCCAGGACTCGCTCATTCCTCGTCCCTGACCTTTGTGCCCTCACCTCTCGCGGCAGCACCAGCGTGCAGTGCCAGCGTCGCGTGGTACACGCCGAGCACGTTGTCGCGCACGCCCTCCACCGGGCTGTCCATGTGTTGCCACGTGACGTGCAGCGCCCGCGCCAGCACCGGGCACCCGTCACCGAAAGTACCTGCACCCGAAAAACACATCACAGACTGTCCATTACATTGGTCCAGGAGAGGCTGTGCCAGTTCTGAGTGAAGCACAACCTTCCAAATCTGGAAACGTAGGATTTCAGTTCCGCCTTTCACAATCCGTAACCATGGAAACGTGACCTGGGTTGGCGGTGAGGACGGCGTCGCTGTGTTTGCAGAGTTTGTTGGCGCAGAGCTGGAGGACGCTGAAGGCGTGGAAGGCGGCGTCGTCGCTTCCGACGCTGCAGGCGGCGTCCAGCGCGCGGGCCAAAAGGTGCAGAGCGAAGGTGTCACCGGCTGAAAGCAACAACACAGAGGTCTGAACGGAACAGCGGTGGATAGGCAAAGGCCAAGAACGGAGGGACAACATGTGCAACGTCACCTCCGACCTCAACAAAGGACAACCGAGCCTTATTCCTCCGATCCTGTGCTTCAATCAAATCCAGCATTTTTCATGGCTGTTTGATGAGCTGCTTGGATACAACCGGCTCTCGATGACACGTGCCCTTCCCAGAGGGATTGTGGTGTTTTGCAGCAGCCTGTTGCCTCTCACCTGCGTGTTCCTGTTGTGCTTCGTCCTGGTTCGTCGCAATGGTCTCCACCAGGTGTCGTTCGTCGAGACACGACTGCGTCCCGCTCAGCAGCGCTGTCCTCGGCAGCCAATCACAATCGCCGCCTGCAGAGTTCCCACAATCCTCGTCAAGCCGGATGTACAGTTCGTGGAATCGCTGCGCGGGGCTGAGCGTTCCCGGGGCCTGAAGTCTGCAAACCTGAAAGCCCAGGCAGTTGCCCGCCATCAGAACGCAGGCCTTCGGGACACCAGGTCGCAGAACGCCAACCAGTGAGCGCTCAGTATCACACAGGAGGGAATTCCCTGCAAGTTGCTTTTTGAATTCTTGAAACAGCTGGAGGAGGAACCGAGTGCTTTGGTGCAGAAAGTCGTCACCAGACACGACACGGTTGGTATGGCAACACATTCTGTTGTCAATCACCGTGGTCAAACACTTGACCACGTGTTCCACATGTGATCCAATCAGAGTCCGCGCTGACTTGCAGGACTCCAGCAACGCAGACCAGAACTGCACAGCCTGCAGGGTCCAACACCCGAAATCCAGCGTGGAACGAACTTCCAACGCTTCCAGCACCACATCCTTCGAGACCTTCTCCACGTCGCTCAGGAGTTTCAGGTGTTCCTTCAACTCCTTCGTCTGATTGGTTGAGGCTCGAGCCAATGACAAGGCAGCTTCAGCCGCAGTTTTCAGTCCATCCGGGTCGCGCTGATGTCTTGCCGTCTCCAAAACTCGCTTCACGTCTGTCAACGTCATTTCTCGCTGGCTCGTATGCGGTAAAATGTCGGTCGCCATGCTTTTGTTCAGGAACGAAAGGTGCGTGTCTGAAAATGGAGACCAAAACACACTGAATTGTAGTGATATCACAAACAAAGAGGTTGGTATCTCAGGAGAGACTGTCCCCGAGGGCGGGAACCTCCATAATTATAGACCTCATTCCAATCACATCTGGTGAGGGGTGGTTCTAACAATTGGGTCAGGTGTGTCACACTACACTCCTCCCCTGCCAGGGGGTGCTGGTATCAACAGACAATTATTAATATTCTGAATAATTTTGCAATACGAGGTTCCCTCATTAAATGGTTGGATTTATCATGTGCAGTGCTCACTGCGATCAGCTATCAATTGCTGTTTGTGATTGACACAGACTACAGAAAATTGCACATGATAATTCCAACTATTTAATGAGGGAGCCTTGTAATTATTTAGATAGAAAATAGATGGAAAATAGCACAGTATCACTATTTTGCTGGCTTGAGCCTGCATCCCTCCCCCCATGGGGTGATCACTTGACCACTTTGACATTTTCCTTTTCCAATATGGATGTCATAGACAAAGAAGCTTTTAGTTTTCTGAGGCAACAAATCATGCATCACATCATTTGGGAAAGTCATCGGCATGGGTTCCAGCCTCTCAGTTGTTGTGGATGCCGTGGTACAACACTACCACCAGGGGGCACCAGAGTGGAACTTTTCCTTCCAAACACTGGTCATCCGCCTGGCGCTCCAAATCCATCTTTCACAGATTCAAGGTACGTGGTTCTCAGCTAAAGTCACACCACAAATCAACAGACAAACTTGGGTGGCTGATTGTTGGACTGCAGTGGATTGATCTAGGTTGACCAGAACGGTGGTCTGACTTTCCAGGTCAACTTTATCGAGCAGCAAGCAGCACAAATGTGGTCTTTCAATTTGCTGTAGATCGATCAGGGTTCCCACTGCGGCTGACCAACAAAATTCCATGATTTTTCCATGATTTTTCCAGGTTTTCAAAGTTTTTTCCAGGTATTTTTTGCCTTTTTTGTAGGCTTTGTGTACCCTTTTTCCAAAATAAATAAAATAAAACAGAGTAATTTTTTACTAAGAAAAAAGAATTTTTGGCAAGAATTAAATTTTTTCAAAGGAATCTATAAATTGATGTTTTTACTTACAGTATAAAATTTAAAAAGTGACAATATATTTTTAAATTGTTACTTGTTTTGGGAAGGCTTTGTTATTAAAAATTATACAGAATAAAATTTTGATCCCTCCCTCTTTTATTGGTTGTGAATTGGAAAATAACTAGTTG
>JAAUXT010111217.1_pt1 | contig 13837 bp, 20 predicted proteins | sample 7278171 | NCBI WGS metagenome assembly JAAUXT01 (sample SAMN14350112, study PRJNA611818) | marine sediment metagenome | isolation source: surface marine sediment (1.8m) | place: French Polynesia: Moorea | collected 2018-08 | reverse complement strand
TATTATACAATGAATAGATGCATAATATCAAAATTCTGCTATTTTGCTGGAAATTACCCAGCATCCCCTCCCCCCCCCCAGGGGCTGATCACGTGACCCCTGTGGTTTTGGCGCTCTTTTCTGAAAATGGCTGACATAGTTGAGATTGAGGCTCTTAGTTTTATCAAGCAGGAAATTACTCGGCGACTGATCATAGTCAGTCATTTGCAAAATTGATTACCATTAGCCGCAAGTGTAATCGATCAGGTGATTGATCAGTTTTCTATCTTTGCACCGGTGAGGAATCAGTGTTTTCGAGTGCTCGTTGTGAGGCTGGCGATGAACATCCACCTTTCCCAACACTAGGTAAGTGGTTTTCCAAGTCACGCCACATGTCACTGACTACTTCAGTGGACCGGCGATTCAGGTCAAGGAGGGTCTGGACAGTGTCCTGCTCTGGGACCGAAGCTATCTGGCAGTCTGGGCCAGAGGGGGTCTAATGGTTTGTTGTGCCCTTGCTCCCCCCTCCCCAGCCAGTGAACAGCACAGCTCCTGTCCTGGGACCAACCTTGCCAGCCTGGGACCTACCTTGTCAGTGTGTGAGTGGGGCGGGGGGGGGCAGTCCGGCATGGACAATACTGCTGTATTCCCCGCAGGAGTGCAGACACACATACACACATGTGCCAATGGTGATTTAGAATTTAGATCTATAGATCAATGGATCAACGATCCATCTTGATTGATCCAGACTCTGGATGCCTGGTCTCAACATCAGTGTTCAACTCACCCAGATTGTGGACTTGTTGCTTGAATTGGCATGGTATCCTCTGTTGTGTTGCAATGATGTCATCGATGTCGAAGTAACTCTCTTTGTATCCAGCGGAGTAGGCAGAATTTATTGAATTCATTTTGTCGCTTTTCCAGATTAAGAATTCCACACTGGACAATTATCTTTGCCGAACAGCCTTTTATGTCTTCCCAGTCTCCATACAGCTCTGCGAAGACTTTCTGCGAATCCACAAACAGACTTGATTGTTGTTGTCAAGCAGCACTTATCCGTGTTGTTCTTATGACAGTCCACACATCAGAATCATCAAGTTTCATTATGTTCTCAGCTTTGCCCAAGTTTGTTTTTTTGCGCCACAAAACCGGAAGTTGACTCCGCAGGTGCGTGAAATCCTTCCGCAGCAACAGAAAAACAAAACAGGAAATTCGCCTCTGTCGAACACAGCATGAGACCAAACAATTCAGTTCTTGTATGTGCATAATATTTTGCATCTTATTGCTGTAGACTCTACATTTCATTGGGACGTCACAGTTATGAAATACGAAAGATTTATATTTTTGGTCGGATTCATATTGGTCTATTTTCGCGGCTCTGAGGTCACTGACAGCCATGTTCCTCAATTTTGGGTGATGTGTTCTTAAGTTTTGGAGAAGTTGAAAGTCCACAAGGACTTCGTTCACCGACAGAGGAAATCATAGGAATCCAAGATGCCTGTTACACTTTTGGAACGTATTCCTGTGCCCAGTTTGCAGACGTACACCATCGTAAGCTGCAGTTTGTTTACTTGTGCTTTGGCTTATGCTCATCACTTGGTGACTGATGGAGGAGGAACAGTTTTGCCGTTCTTGCGTGGATATTTTCTTGGACCCTTTGGGTTTGTGTCTGACATCTCTGAAGAAACACCGGATGGTTTGGACGCGGAGGATGTCACATCGACCAACGACGCTGAAAGCGTGAAGAAGTTGATAGAAGGAGAGGGCTATGCCACAGATGTGCTCAACGTGCTGCTCACTGAAACCTGGTGTGTTTGGGTGAGTTGATGAAAATGTTCTTCAGAGGAAAAGTAGACGTCTATTCAAAATGCACAAGGTAGATCTAATGGTGGATGTTTCCAAACAGCAGATTACTTTGTAGATTCATTCTACTTGTCGTTTCTTGCTGTTGAAAGGTCAAAAGTCACTGGAGTTGGTAAGAATACGAACAGGACACGAATTATGTGCTGCATTGGCGTAAACAAAATAGACCTGCCTCCTGTTAACCAAAGCACTTGACAACAACGGATTCCATTTTACATGTTCAATTGTAGATCATGGTGAACATGGCGTATTGCTGCTTGATTCTCTTGGGCAAAGCCATCCAGAAGCTGGTTTTTGGGAAACTTCGAGTGATTGAAAATCAGGTGAGTTTGCTGTTTCCCACCGCAAAACGAGCTGCCCCCTTTACCCGAAACACTCTCGTTTTTACCAGCTCCGTGCGAGTTTTCTTTTTTCGAATGAGGAAGCGCAAAAATGACAGGGCTGATCTGAAACACTGTACTCGTGCAATAAACACTGTACTCGTGCAATCCATGTTTTGTGCTCGAAGTTCACCGAAAGGCGCCGCTGCCGCGCTTGGTGCAATCAATCACCAGGAGTACGTGTTTGTGTGTGTGCATTGTTGACTGACGGGAGGGGTGTGTGTGCACACAACAGGAAACTGCAACAAGTCATTGAAGGCAACGATGGTTGCTGGTTATTTTCCAGCAATGTGGACTCGCCCCCACCCGAAGCCCTGGCAAGTCAGTGTTGTGTTGGCAAAAGTTGCCTGTCGGCCAAGTTGGCGTGCTGGAACCGCGTCCTTTCTTGGTGTATTTCGTGTGCTTTGAGAGACCCAGCTGTGTAGATTTTATCCAACATTTGTTTGTTGATCATGCAAAATGTTCCCTTCACAGAGATGGCGAGACAAGTTTTGGAACTTCGTCTTCTACAAGTTCATTTTCGTGTTCGGGGTGATGAACGTTCAGCATTTGGACGAGACGGTGTGCTGGGCCGCCTGGTTCTCCTTTCTTGGTTTTCTCCACGTCTTCTCACAGCTCTGCAAAGACCGCTTCGAATATGTGAGTTCTTGGCAAGACCAATTGCGCGCACAACTGTTTGTAATGGTGTTCAGAGCGCTGGTTCCGTTTGCCCAGCTGTCTCCCTCGGTCAACATTGCGAAAAGTTCCAACAAATGAAATGCAATGATCGTGTGTTGTGTTGTGTGGTGCAGCTGTCCTTCGGCCCGACTACACCAAACTGGCAGCACGTGAAGGTGCTGGGGCTGCTGATCGTCGTGCAGCTTTGCTGTGGTTTCCTCACCGCCATCTGTGTGCTCGTCTCCTTCCACGCAGGCGCGAACACCTTCGCTTTCATGGTTGCCGAGGTGAGGACACACACTCATTGCTCGCTCGTGCAAGTCAGTCGAATGAGGAATTCACAACGAGAGCGAGCCGCCATTTTGTTCGTCGTCAAGTGACAGTATCTGGCATATTACACAACGTTCATTGTGTTTCAGTGCCTGCTGCTGGGGCTGAAGACACTTCACGTCTTGGCGCGTTACTCGTTGCACCTGTACGACCTGCACCACGAGGGTGTTTGGGAGAACCGTGGCATCATCGTTTACTACCTCGAGTTCTCGTTCGAGATGACGGGCCTCACCATTGACTTCCTCCACCACCTTCACATGCTCGTGAGTTCGAATGAAGACCATAAAGAAACTCTGGTGGTTGTTGGGGCTCCTGTGTTTTAGAGCCACGGCGCCTTGTAACCGCGGGGCTTGTCTCATTGCTCTGGTGAAGTCCTTGAGGTAAAGACGGACCTGAGAGACGAGACAATGGAACTTTTTCAGTCCACGGCTGTTGTATTCCATGAACCTGGTGCAATCACACTTGTATATCTTGTGTGTCTGTGCAGGAATGGGGGGGCTTCTAGGATGGGTACTAACTACTGCTAGACCCCTCTTCCCGGGTTTTAGAATTCCTGTCGGCCAGATACTGGTGAGATATGCCAAGAAACTTGACAATTCCCTCCGGTGTACGGCCATAATCTTTCCTGTCAGCCAAATGCTGGGTGGGCAACCAGCAATCTCTTGGAAGTCGTCATGTTTGGAACTTTGCGAAATATGATTGCGCGCGCGTTTTGAACTGAAACGAATTTGTGGATTTTGCTGCAGGTGTGGGGGAACATTTTCCTGAGTATGGCGAGCCTGGTGATCTGCATGCAGCTGCGTTTCCTCTTCCACGAGTTCCAGCGCCGCTGGAGGCGCCACAAGAACTACCTGCGCGTCGTCAACAACATGGAGGCCAGGTAAGACAGCAGGATGTGAGAATGACGCTCATCGGATGACACAGGTGCTGTCCCGTGCATTTTGATGCACGCTTTCAACTTTGTATGACTTGCAACGTAAAGATGACATCCAGTGTGTGAACAAACTCCGCAAAAGGTCGTGTGATGTTGCACGCCGCCCCAAAACATACATGGAAGACAATTTTACACTTGCATTGCTCGTGGAGACCACGCGTCTTGAGCACTGGTGTTCTTGGTCCCCGTTTGAAGGGATTTTTGAAGACATTGATTGCAATCAGCTTCACTTTCAACACTGTGCCCGGCAGGTTTCCGATGGCAACGCCTGAGGAGCTGGAAGCGAACAACGACGAGTGCGCCATCTGCTGGGAGCGCATGGAGTGTGCGCGCAAACTCGAGTGCGGACACCTGTTTCACAAGTGAGCTTGTCATACATTTGCCTGGAATGAAAAAGGGTCCCCGAAGCTAATGTCCCACGGAATGAAGAAGAATTTTTGTGTGCCTGTGCTCGTACGCGTTGCCTTGCATGTTGTCATGGTCACTGGGGTGGGAAAATGCCACACAGAGATTTTCTGTGACAAGAAGTGTCTTGTGAACACGTGTTCCCTTGTAATTTTGCAGCGCGTGCTTGAGGTCGTGGTTGGAGCAGGAGACTTCCTGTCCGATCTGTCGCGCGTCTTTGGGAGAACCTCCAGGGGAAGCACGAGGACACCCTTTGGCAGGGCTGCTGCAGAATCCGGAGGGAATCCCCATTCCGCCGCTGCCTGTCGACGGAAACGCTCCAGAACCGCGTTTAGTGGGCAGGCGACACAACACCACGAACCACTTCTTCCACTTCGACGGTGAGGGTGTGGTGAGAAGTGGGCTTGGCCGCGATTGAAGTCCCAACAGTCCTGTGCTTTCCTAGTCAATGCAGTAACGAAGCGGTTGAAATATATCAAAACCAGACGACAGAATTTGTAGGCCTTTCGAATCACTCTATGGACATCTTTCTGCAGCGTCGCGGTACATCAGCTGGCTGCCGAGTTTCTCGGTCGAGGTGACGCACACGCAGTTCAACGCTCTGCGCACTGTGCAGCAGAGGGTGGAACAACTGCAGACGTCCATGCTCGATGGCATGGTGAGGAACTATCAAAAAAATCGATCGAAGCAAGCAGGAACAAAGGCGAACACCGAGAACGACACTTTTCTCGGCCAAGTCCCTCCTCTAGCGATCTCACAAAAAAAAATTTTGTGCGACTGTTAACGTGATTGTGAAAGATAGTCGGTCTTGCTGATCCAGTTTGGGCACGTTGAAGATACGCGTGATGAAATTGGCTGAATTTACCTGCGTCCTGAAGACGCGTTGACAATTTTGACAAGCTTGAAAGGAGATGCTTTAAATCATATTTGCAGGTGCGTCAGGTGCAGGACGTTTTTCCCAATTTACCCTCAGACGTCATCATGGCTGATCTGAGGTTGACGCGCTCCGTAGAAATCACCATTGAGAATATCATAGAGGGGCGTCTGTACGCACCGTCGGTGAGTAGACCTAACGTGCGTCGTCGATGTCAATTTAGAGCGCAGTGGGTTCTCGTCACTTGTCTGGAATTGGACACGGGAAAACTTGCCTGATTTTTGAAGACCTGGGTCGTTCGTTAGATTTGCAGTTTTGTGTGGGTGAAGAAATTAAGCTTCGTTTGTTCACTGGCTTGCTTCACGTTTGACATGACTGGAACATTTCCCAACTGGCAACACCAATTTCTTTGTTCCTTTAGGAATCGCCTGAACAGGAGACTCCGCGTGATGCTGACGCTGCAGCTCATCAGGTTACTTTGTGTTTATTCAGCCACTTTCCAGCAAAAAATAATGCTGTCTGACCTCGCCCTCCCCCCTTGTCAGCACGGCCCGTACCTCGCCCTGATCGGAGGGCACGTAACTGTTGGGGGCAACCCAATTACCACCCCACGCGTTTTACGTTTCTTCACGTCGGTGGGTCCGTGTGGACGGTGCCCTCTTGTGCATTGTTTGTGATTTTAATCCTTGTTTGCAGGGCAATGGTGAAGGACCAGATGATGGCTCGTCTGCAGTCCACGAACCTGTGGCAGGGCCTTCCACTTCCCCGGCCGCTGTTGACACGGATCCGTTGTCTCCCCCGGCGATGGCGGCGGTGCCTGGGGAACTGCTGGCTGCTTCGCCACCGGCCGTTCCTGCTCCCGCGGCGGGCCTGCTGTCCGGTGGCATCAATCTCAACCTCAACTTTTTCACCGACGACAACTTGGCCGGGTTGAGCTCGTCGGAAGAGGACGAGGACGAAGATGAGGAAGAAACTGAGTCATCTGAGTGAGTTGTCCATTACGTTATCAGAGGATTGGAGTGTGTAACGCGTGAAGCGACCTTTGTTGGCCCATTGGTTATGACAATTTGTGATGAATCATGTATTTTCCTGCAGGGAAGACGAAGAGGAGCATCTTCAGATGGGAAGCAGATTTTCAAAGAGCAGCTCTGAGCGGCAGAGTATCCTTGAGGCACGAAAAGAGTCTCTTCTTGCGCACGCCAAGAGGTGAGCTCATGTCATCATGTCCGCCCTTCCGTGTTGTGAAAATAATATGAGCGATGGGAAACATCACATTTGTGGTACAGCTGTACGTGTGAGAGCTTTTCGTTTCTCGCTTGTCAGGTGAATGGAAGTGCACAAGTTAACTTCACTGGACGAACGAAGCCGAGGACGCATTGTGAATTTCCTCTGCAGTTGGTCATTGAATGTTTTCGCATCTTGTTTCAGAAAATACCTGTCCAAACATGGAGGCTCGCAGCAGGAAACTGCAGAGGACAGTGCTGCTCAATCTTCAAAGCAAGAATTGGACTGCTCTGAAGCAGACAACCAAGCCAACGCTCTGTTGGAAAGAAGAAACCAACAGGAACGGGACACTGTGAGTGGAGAAAGAGACAGTGACTCGGAAAGTGAGAGTTCATCCGAACATTTCCATGAGAATGTGGAAGACGCAGACTCTCGGAGGGAGGTGATGCTGCGAGCCGTGCAAAGAAGGCTGCAACAACAATAGCAGCGGCCATTGTGAGATTTGTGCAGATACCGGTAGGATTGTTCAGTCCGACATCTCTTGGTGATTGGTGATGTTGTGGTTCCGATGTTGTGCGTCAAGCCGTTTTGTCACCAATTTGGTGAAGATTCTGTTTTGCTTGAGGTGTCAGACTGAACTTGCCTGACCATGTTGGTGAAAATAATTGGATTGTTACTTTGCTTGTTTTGGATCCCCTGGCCAGTCAACTAACAACTGGTGCAAGGTTTGCCTGACCTGTGTAGCAGTCGAGTTTCTGGTGACGAGGAATGAAATCCATTACCGGTGGCTCTTTTCTGTGGCAACAATTGTCTGAAATTAGGCGCACGGCCCGGCGAATAGCCGCGCGCTTGGTACAATCACCTGATGTTCAGTGTGTGTGTGAATCTTTTTGGAAATTGTCAAATCAATTTTGGCCGTGGAAAATTCGGCCGTGGAGCGCCGCGCACTCGTTGATCTCTTATCTCTTGTTCTAGAATTGAGAGTCTCTTGTTCTAGAATTGAGATGATCGTTTCTTGACAAGAATCTTCGAGCCCGTAAATGTCCGTGCATCTGTTGCACTCCCGCTTCGTTCTGTTTTCAAGAGCGAAGGTCTCTGTGGCGGGCGTATCCCGGAGGCGCGTGTCGTTGACATGTGTTCTTGTTGTCAAATCTTATGATGCCGATTCATGTGGAGCGTCAGTGAGGTTGTTCTGTTTGGACGATAATATGCAGGTTGGCATTGCAGTGAATAATTGCTTGAAACTTCCTGGGAGGGGGTGCGGGTTCTGTGAACTCGGTCCGTGAAGACTTTTTCTGGCGATGTGGTTTGTACACATCGCACTCAACGAAAATGGAGAGCAAGTGGTCTCGCAGTGATATTTCTCTGACGGGTGTCACTCATGATCGCAACAAACTTGTGAAAGTTTCGCTTGTATCATTTTCCAGTTGCAAGGGCCTGAAAAGGGTTTGCAGACCCCATCGCGCCACAAAACGAACCATTTGCGGACGCGTCAAACACCGCGCTGTGGTTTCGTAGCTTTGTGTGTTTGTCGCTGGCTGCGGCACTTGATCCAGTCCCGATAGCTCACTTGAGTCTTGCGTGAACTGCGACGCAGAAGTAACCAGGCTGTGATATGAATGTCTGTGCTTGTAGAACAAACAGGATTGGAGCTGCGTACCTCCTTTCCTCTTTGTAGAAATTCCTAACGAAACCGTGTGAGAAAATGTTGACCTGTGAATATAAGTTTACACTCACAAAGACAAACTGTCTTGCCAAGCCAGGACGAATAAAAAAAAAAAAAACAAGCTTTGACGCTGAGGTTTTTGAAGAGCGTCATTCCCTGATTGTTATGGCTGTTGAAAAGTCAATTGAAGATCCTCCGCGATTGTGCAAAGCAGATGTGGAATTTCATCAAAATCAGATTGGAGGAAGAATGCGACCTTTTGCTGTGAAACGTGCGAGATTAAATTTGTGTCTGTCTGCTTATGGAAACAAGATCGACCACGAAGAAAGAAGTTTTTTCCCACATTCCCAAAAATGTGATTTTTGTTTCAAATCTGAATTCCCTCGTTGTGGGATAGAATCTGTGGTCTCCTCTTGGCGGGCGTTTTTCACATCGTTTAGGTGCCGTTCGATTTGAGCATTTTGCCGATCCGGATCACCACAGATTGGTGCAAATAAAACGCAATTTGGCAGGTCCGAATCGACCCACTGCAATCCGTCAATTTTGGCCAATGAAAAGGGCTGCTGTTTGGGTTGGATCGATCGCTGCGATCCGCATCATCAAATCGAACAGCACCTCACAGCACATCTACATGTGCTTGTCACTTTGGGAAAGATAACGTCACAATTGTATCATTGTTGAATGCGTGAAGCTCAAGAAAGTTCAAGCATTTGTGACTCAATAACGACTTCAGTCTTGATTTCCATATCTGGTCCGCCACTGCGCGATTCTTCGCGGAAACTTGTTTGCCCCACTAGGCGGTGCTCCCATCTGGCGGTTGTGTGCCGAACTTCATTCAACAAGTTGCTTGAGGCGCGGCAACTCAAAATCACAACTTCAATGTTCAAGTCGCATTGTTCGAGCCTTGTTTCCTTGTGCCACCCATTTCGACAAGGGTTTTGGGGGAGTAAACGTGTTGAAATTCAAAATGGATCAGGATTGGCTTCTTCATTCTTGTCCACCTGACAGAAGCAGATTCCACTTGAACAATTTATGCCGGTAGATAGTCTACACGCGTGTCCACAAACACGGTAAATGTCATGATACACGTATGTATGACAGATCCAATGCTTGGAGCAGCCAAGGTTCTCAAAGACTCAAAGTGTCTGCCAACCTGAGCATCCTCGAAGCAGCAGCACTGCTCAACTGAGCAATCTCGGCTACCACCGCACCTCCACCCCGCTGTACTGTGGTGATTGGCTCTGGGCGTTTGATAGACAGGAAGGGCACAGTGTGTACTGCTGGGGCGCTGTCTTGCTTCAGTTCCAGTCGGCCAGCCAGCGGGAGTGGGAGATAACGCGGCTGGCCACCACCGAATATCACTCTCTTGCCTTGGAAGGAGTTTCGGAATCCTCAAGCTCAGTTCCTTTGTGCCAAATTGAACAGAACAAGTTTTGGAGGTGATGGCTGCGTTGTCAAGTTTGGATACTTCGGCTTCAGTGTTCCAGCCTTCGCAGCTGTTGAACTGGGTTTACCTGAATCTGAGCCCCAGTGACAACGGCAACCAGATGTCCCAGATGTCAACGCAGCAGGCGCAGCAGATCGCAGTCACCAATGGAAACTACGGGAACAACGGCGATCTCTGGATCAATCCTCAAACCAACAACCTCAACCATCTTAACGTACGTTGAGATCCTTTGCATGTTTTCGTGACTAAATTTAGCTTCTGCTTGTGAAATCTGTGCCGCAGCGCAGAAAATGTGAAGCAAGTTTTTCGTTTGTGCCCACAAACTTTGTGTTCGTTTCCGAACAATCGGTTTGGGTTGGAGCAGCGTCAGTAGAGTCTAGATGTATACAAGAGTTGCTCAAGCCAGTTGATCTGGAGAAGAATTTCGATCCTCAGTGCAGATAGACAAAGCAGTGCAACTGCGACCAAACTGATTTTTACTTCCTGAAACGGACTTCCACATCCTCTGATTTTGGCTGAGAAATCTTCGGATGTTTGTCAGGAGCAACCAAGAAACCAGTTTCCTTTGTTCAAGCGCCGCCCAGAAAATCGACCCTTCTTGAAACAGATTTGGTTCCTGTCAGTACATCTATCACGTTCTCTTTTCACCCGAAGTAGGCCACAGCAGCAGCAACCGACGCCGTACCCTCTCACTCGCAGCTGTGCATCACTGTAACATGTTTATCTGGAGGCTGTTGGTTTTATCATGTCTTGCGTATTTATTTGTGGTTCTTACTTCCAGTAGATTTGGACGCTTGTTTTGCAAGAGGAAAGAGAACAGATACACGCAAAGTAGTCTTGTTCTAGAAAAGTCTTCTGCTGTGATGTGATGATGCTTTCATTTGTCTCCGTTTTTGGACCAAAACGAACCGTTTGTGATTGAGTCCTTGTGCAAGGTTGGGAAAACAATTGGGAGATATCTTCGAATTTTCGAACACAAGCCTCCTTTTGAAGAGATTACTTAAAGAAAAGACAGGATTCACGCACCGCAAAGCACACGGAGAGCTCCTGACAGGGCAAATCCGTTCCGTAATGTTGCCTCACTTTGCATAATCCGTTTGTCGGCGGACACACCCATTCGCGTGGTCGGCGTGTGGCGGGTACAGATCCGGCTGAATGGAATTGCTCCAACTGAGAGACGGTGCCTGGACCTTTGCTTCAGTGAGAAATCTTCCAAGTGGTGTTCAGAACTGGCAGAATTTCTGACCAAAGTTGTCTGAAGCTGTTGTCCACTCGAAGGTCCAGCTTCAGATGCAGACAGTTGAAAGTTTGTGTGCGCGTGTTTCACACGGGAAAGGACAATCTTGACTGAACGAGCAGGAACTCAAAATGCTTTAATGTTGCAACGGCAGAATAAAAGCAACATTTCATCATGTGCGCGTGCGAATTCGGTGAAAGGCATCACCTCACTTTCCGTGTCGATGGAAGAGCCCCATTGTGTGGATGATGCTGTTGATATCACTGATGTCATTGCAGAAAACAAACGCGTGGAGAAATCCAGTCTCTTTCTTTGGCCAAAGAACAAAACGAGTTGGTGGCGAAGACTTTCATGGACTGAATACCTCAGTACACGCAGAAATTCTCAGCTGAACTTCAGAAGTTTCTTGCATCTCAGTCACCAAGTCAAATTTATTGCTGATGGCAGGAGGAAAATAACTTTGCTCAGAGGGCACCTTGGTGCATCTTTTGATTGGGTTGAAATATTTCGCTCTTCGCAATGCGAAAGTTTTTTTTTCGAAATCTGCGAGTGATCACAATCGATTCACGAAAGTGTCATCCGTGTGTGTAGACTCGAGCGCAAATGTTTGATCCTGCGGCCCCAGCTTCGCCAGGCCTCGGGCTCAGAGCAATCATGAGACTGGCAATCACTACATGTGTCTGTACGTGTGTGTGTCTGTGAGTTTGTGGTCGGATGACTCAGCGGGGGCGGTGGTGAAAAATAATCAGCATCAAATTCTCACCAGAAAAAGAAAATTCGAGCGAGTTCATCCCCCTCCCGTGCAGGTGACTTCGGGACCTCCAAGTCACCTGAACAATTATTTTGCGTGGACCCCCTTTCCTGTGGATGACTTCGAGGTTGGGTGACTAAGGGACCAGAAAGTCACCCAATGAATTTTTGTTTGGAGTACAACTGTAGATACGTGGAATGTTTCGTTTTTTGCAAGCGCACAGGTTTGACGATGCTCTGATGATCACGAATGATAGCGCAACGATGCTCGAATGTAAAAAGAAATCCCTGATGGCACAACTTGATTGGTATTGTTTGTGCGCGTTTGTGTGTCTGTGAACTCCTACTGGGGAAGAGGGGCCCCGCCCCGCCAGGGATAGCAAAGGTCCTGCCTGAGGCAGAACTGCCGAGGATCTGGCACCTTTCACCCAGGGTTCGGCATTGGTGCGCAGTGCATGACCTGTGCTGTTCACAGGGGCCAGCACTCGTGCAGGGGGCTCTGGCATGGGTACTCTCCAAGCAGATAAATTGAGTGATTTATGTGTCTCCCAGGGTCCATGGGCAATACTGCAGTGCCCCAATGCCACCTGTGGAACGGCGCGCTTCCTTGATTGTTGCAAAGGTGGGAGGGGGGACTGTCTGCGTTTTGTTTTTGATGGGTACAAAAACTTCGAAGGCTGTGGAGATAGCTTCGGTCTCAAACGAAACTCGTCTGTTGGGGAAAAATAAATCTGGAGGCTGACCAATTGCCGAAGTCACAGCGGCAGCGAGTAATGGCAATGGCACATTTCGATGTCAAATTGTTCTTTCCAGTCAATGGCGCAAACCACGACCATTGCTCAGACGATGCCCCAGCAGCAACAACAGCAACAGCCACAACAGCAACAACAACCTCCCTCCCCTTACAGTTCTATCAACGACCTGGCGGACCACTTCAACGAACTCAACATCTCCTTGGAGCGGAAGCCGGGCAAGCGACCTCCGTCCTCTTACCTCTGCCACCTCTGCTTCAACAAAGGCCACTTCATCAAAGACTGTCCTCAGGTGAGAGATCTTTGGTCGTGTGACCGAAAATTTTTGAATCCATTTTGTTGCAGTGCAGATCTGCAAGTACCTGTACGTGTGAAGCTGGTGAAAGCCCTGCAGAAATGACTTATCTGGTGTGTCTGATTTGAGGCCAAAATAGAATGGGAGGGCGGGCTTTTTGGCAAGAAAAGGCAAGAACGGTTTCGACCATCTAATCCCTGTACGAACTACAGTGCCGAGTTGTGCCACATCATCACACAGCTCCCAACCTGCACGGTGCACTATTTGCCCTCAAGATTTCATGGCCAGGTTGTTTATTTCTTCACAAATATAGGTGTAAATATTTTGGAAGAGCTTCGAAGTTGCTCTGACGTCAAGAGGATCCGAACGGGGCTTTGGTTGGGTATCACACAACTTCAGGGTGATTGCGAAGATACTTGCAGTGCACACCTGGCAACATCACAAAGTTCTGCCGTTTATACGTGGTATGGTAGTCAGCCGCGATGGCTGTTCATGTTTCACCTGCGTATCCTCGGCGTGTGTGTGTGTGTGTGTGTGTGTGTGTCCTGTTGGAGACCCGCTGACACCCCCCCCCCCGGAACATCCATCCTGACCCCCTGACTCCCTTCGTAACTTTGTGGACAGTCATTGTCACCCAACTTTCAGAAGTTACAAGCCCAACTAGACTTCCAAGTAAACATCAGCCATTTCCCCACCTCCCACTCATTTCAAAAGATAACTCGCAAACTGCTTTCAAAATGAGTGCAAAATGGGTTGTTTTACTGGGACATCAACAACAAAAAAAAAGATAACATTCTAATTGTTTTGTATGTGTAGGAGATGGTGTGGGGAGGGGAAGGGCAAATATGATCAAACGGCAAAGAAAAGGGGGAGGGGGACCCCTGTCGGTCGCAGTGACCGTCACAGCTGCAGGGGTGAAACAATATCACCTGACGATCGGCTGATAAATACCTTTTAGGAGTTCAATTTTGACATTTGTAGGACATGATTTTGTTGCCACATTGGATTTTATAACAAGAAGTTCCGAGGCGGGAACCCTGATGG
>JAAUXT010039376.1_pt1 | contig 13837 bp, 10 predicted proteins | sample 7278171 | NCBI WGS metagenome assembly JAAUXT01 (sample SAMN14350112, study PRJNA611818) | marine sediment metagenome | isolation source: surface marine sediment (1.8m) | place: French Polynesia: Moorea | collected 2018-08 | reverse complement strand
GATAGCAACTCATCCACCAGCACATACAGCACAGCATACACACGCTCGAACATGGTTGACCGTGAGACCCCAAATTTGTCCCCCCCTTGGAAATATTTCGACTCATGAGCTACGAAATGTAAAGTCATCAGAAGTTGTTTGTGCAAAGGTACTGCTTCCCTCCCTCCACCTGAAATGCAGAAACACTGTCAGAAGACCATTGGGGACAGGGTCCGTAAATAATTCACGCATCCAAATGAGGTCTTGCAAACCCAAATGCGATCTTTCTTCAAACCAAAACTCGACAACTCAACATCAACAACAAAACAGCTTCCGCAAATATTGCTCACACGGTTTTCTGCTTCCACCAAAAATGGAGCAATCTCTCTCAAGAGACTTTCAGCAGTTGATGGCATCATGCGAAAAAATTCGTGCCACTGGTTGCTAGTGTAGTGTGACAAATTCGTCTCCACAAAGCCAGTTTCCTTTGCTATTTCCTCTCTCAACCTGAGTCAAAATAACAGCTTCACGTGTGCAACAAACCCAGCATGTATTCGAGTCAAGCTTCCGGTAAATCTCAAACACTTGATGCAGTGTAGTCTACTCACACTGTGGAACATTGTGACAGAACCAGAACAAATTCTTCTTCTTCTTCATCCTGCAACCTTTGCAGTTTTCGTGAGTTTTCCAATGCCTTGTTCACCACTCCGAATGCGACAGTGAACAACCTTTTTTGCTGTTCATTCATGATCTCACTCAGACTCTACCATCTACAACCATGACAGATTCACTTGCAATCCTGTACAACACAAAACTCAACACATTTCGACCCAAAAAACCTCTGAAAAGCAAGAAAACACATCTTACCTCACGAAAAGTTGGTGCTTGTTTTGATTTGGCAGGACATGATGTCACACTTCCGGTAAAACCTGCGGTAGACCTGTTCGATTGCAAGAAGAATCTGGGGTAGAGTCAGTTTGCGGTCACTCGAAACTCGACCGCAGATTTGCGGTGCAATCGAATACGCCCCTGATCACGTGTGGCCGAAACAGGATCTGAAGTTTCCAGTTGGATCTGTTTGTTTGTACACACACCGACAACAATGCAAAAGTGGCTCTTGTAAACGGTGCAATTCTAAGCCATTCGCCAGCTGACAAATCTTAGCGACTCAAACATGTGATGATGCTGTTTGAAATGCTGTTCACGAAAAAAGTGACATTTGATGGTCTCACCTGTCTCTCTCTTCTCTCGAGTACGACTCGCTCATAAACTGTTGAATCTGCGAATACTGCGGGAAATTCCGGGACATTTCTGCAGATTTCCCCTCGGGACAATTCAAGTCAATTAGTTCACCTTTCCTTGTACAAATGGAGTAATTAAGCGCTGTTGTTCGTGCAAACTTGACAGCGTTCCGGTTGCTGGGATACAATGTTGTGCTGACATCTACGAGCCGAGATCGCTGGATCTCACGCACTGTCTTCGCGCTTATCTATCAATCGATGCCAATCAACTTTTCAGCCAAGACTTATTGACGTTCACTGGGTCCAATTTCACGCGTATCTTGCGCAGTGCACCGAACCCACACCCGATCGCTTCACGAATTTTTTTGTCCCTTTTCCACGGATTCGTCACAAACAAACAAACAGGACTTTTTCTCTTGGAAATGTAGAGACATTTCTTCTTTTCTGAAAGTTGCGCAGCATTGACATGTTTCACCTTCGAGAAAGGAACAAGTGATCAACTTGCAATAAATATTGGAATCAACATGCAGAAAACGCAACACGTTTTCGCCGCCGCCGCATCAAATCACGTGACTGAACAGAGTGGAGAGCAAAACATCCGGAATGAACAAATCATTTGACACGTTCAAAACTTTCTTCGAGTGAAGTCTGCGTGGACCCGCAGTCACCGCAGCCCCAGTCGGGCCAAACTAACCTTTCGTGATCCAAACCCGCAATATTCGAGCAACCTTCGTCCAATAACATCGAAATGTTAACAAAACCAGGCACAATCCCAAACGGGAACTTTTCTCAGCGGACCCTGGAAACAAAGGTGTTGCTGCAAGTGCCTCGAGTTCACAAACGACACTTGGATAACGACAGAAACAAAGTGGTTTTTGTTTGATGTCGCCAGCATCAAACCAAAACTTTCTTTTTGAGTTTCTTCCACACGCGTCCTCTGAACGGACACACAGCGAGAACTCGTGCGACATGTTGGTATTTTCCTCACAGAAACTCCACAAAAATCTGCCTGTTTGTGATGCGTCAAAACTGAGCTGCCTTCTGTCTTTACCAGAGCGAAACCAAACGGTCTTTTCAGAAATGAAAACACGTCGCATTCAATTGATGTTGTATCAGTCAGTCTCCATCGGTTCTGATGTTTCAGCCTCCTGCTGCTGCACCACTGCTTCGCTTTTGGCTTCAGCTGTTTTCTCTGGTTCCTTCTCCGTGTCACCTCGTTCGCCACTCTGAGGTTCATCCTTTGCAATTCGAACCGGAGCCACTTTGTTTGGCACTGCTGGTTTTTCGGGAGTAGCGTTGACCGCGTCAAAGAACATTTCGTCTGAATGGTTGCTGCCTTCGTCGTCAGCGATAGGGGTCGCTGTGGCCGACGTGGCTTCCGCCTCGTTCTCCCTCGAAGCGGCTTCGCTCATTTTGGTGTCACTATCACTTTGGCTCGTGCTCACCACAGCTTCGGTGGTGACGTCACTGCTCGAGACAGTTGACGTGATATCCGTATTGTTGGTCGTCGTGCTTTCACACGCCATTGCTGCGTCTCCACCAGAAGTCTTATCCTCCACTTTTGTTTGAGTGGTCCTGGCCTCCCCGTGCTCCTCTGTCGTGGAATTGGGTCCGGTGGAACTCTCCTCCGCGTCAGCTTTCGCACTGCTGTCCTGACTGTCACTGGGCGTGGTCGACGTTGTGTCCATAGCGCTGCTCTCAGCCTCCCTCCCCTCGTCTTTTGAGATGCTCGTTTCTTGGTCCATGGCGGCGCTGTCCTCGGGCGACCCGGGCTCCGCCGGCTGCGGCGCTGGAGCGTCGGCGTCGCGGCGGGACTCCGGCCCGCTGCCCTCGCTCCCCGTGCTCATCGTGGTTTCCTCGGAGGACGTCACCTCGAAGCCCTCCGACGGGGTCCGCTGCGGCGCCGTCGGCTTCAGCTCGTCCTCCGTCGCTGACGACGAGTCGACCTCGAAGCCGCCCGAGCTCCGCCGATCCACCACATCTACGAGACACAAGACGGTGAGAACAGTCCGGCTGAACACAACACTTGCTTCAAGTTCAGGAACAAACTGACTCAAAAATGACCCGAGGCTTGTTGCGCGTCCAGCGATGGCGTCTGTTTGGACCAACACAAGCTCTACGCGATACTTCAACACGCAAACACAACAAACACGTGGCCATAGCCATTACCTTCCGGTGTGTGCGCGGAGGAGGTGAGTTTGGTCTCGTCCTGCGCAGCTTCAGCCTCGTTCTCGGTCGGTTTCTCCGGAGGCGCCGTCGTGATCTGGATCCGAATCTCCCCAATATCGCCCTGTCCGTCTGTCGGAAACATGTGTTCACCATGGACGAAGGTTCAACGAACGACATGCACAAACCACCGTGCCGTCTCGTGTATTGACACGCACTCTTTTGTCCCAAATTTGAGCAACAGCAAAAGGAGTGCGTCTTGTTGTCAATGGGTGAGTTTTCACTGTTGTACAAGGCCTTGGCACCAGAAAAATGCAACTTGTTCGGGCGCATCATGAGTGCGTCTGATACGGTACGACACGCAAATCTGTCCAGGCTTTAGCCCTTTCTTTGAACTGCTCCGCTCGCGGAAGGCAACGCCCGGACGCACCTTCGTTGCTGTCGGCGCTGTCCTCCTTGAGGCGCTTGGCGGGCGGCTCTTCACTCGGGTCGCGCTCCGGAGCCTCCCGATCCCCTCTGAGGCGAAATAGACAGAATTACACACAATTCCTGACAAAACACCCCACACTGCGAGGTCTCCAGAGAACGATGAGTCTTTGGGACGAAGATGACAAGATGAGTCTTCCTGTTTGGCGAGTTCCAACCGGATAATTTTTGACACTGTTCTTCGTTATTATGAGTTCCATTCGTGTCTGACCAGCCTCACTTCCACACTGCCATGACCATCACTTGTGATTCCCTGCAGTGCTGTCGCGTACAGAGCACGTCAGGAAGCGTCACGTACTTGTTGTCGACTGACGGGTGCGGCGGTGTGGAGTTGGCGGGTTCGGAGGTGGCGCCCTCCGCCGCCTCCTCAGCGCTGTCGCCCTCTGACGACAAACCGCTCGAACTGCTGCTGTTGCTGTCTCCATCTGCGGTTGGTGAGAAATGAAACTCCTTGAGTGACGCCAATCCTTAGGCCCGGGCGGGTAACCGTATCTGCTTGTGTTTTTTGACACACTTTTGCCCCAGAAAGCAACCAAAAACAAGGGCTGCCTCTCACACCAGTTGGTGTGATAGATCCAGTCCCAACCACAGCAATTGGTGGTAGAAGTGGCGACTAATACACGGGTGTTTCTGTTGGCCACGCGAGTTTTCGCCGCGTTCAGGCAAAATTGCGCCACAGGTGCTTGCAGTCAAAATTGTCAGTCGCAAGATTCCAACCTTTGTGGCCTTCTGCTCCACACGCAGGGCAGTCAATTGAAATGCCATTTGCAACTTGTCTTCGGACGGGAAAAATCACAAAATTCGAAAAAAAAAATTGGGTGGTTGTGGTAGATCTACCAGGGAGGGGATGCTGCCCAGCGCAACAGCGGTGTGGTGAAATGATCTTTGTTTGGCGTTTACTGTTGGTGTGGCCAATCAACACCTAATTTTGCTCAAATTTTCACTTGAATTTTTGGCCCCAAAAGCCAGCGTGACGAGGTCTTTATCGTCGTTCTCTCCGTGAAACCGCTGCCTACCTTGTGGACTTCGGTTCCCGTCAGTCGGACTCGTCCCGCATCTACAACATCAACGGCGCGCTTTACTTCACACTTTCAGACGATGCAGGCCAGCAGATAGGTCAGGATTTGGCGGGCGATGGGTGGTGGGGTTTTCATGCCAGAGAAAGCCGAATAAAGCAAGCAAAAAACAACAGGACAGAAGCAAAAGTTGTTCGAATGAGCACTAAATCTAAGCGGAACTGCACAGGTTTTATTGCTAAAAAGCACATCCAGGGTAAAAAACACGCACGCACACACAGGTTCAAAAAGGCACACAGACACACACATCTCACAGCCACTGACAATATCACAGCAACTCATCACAAAATCACACAAGAAGTTTCATGTTCAGCTGCCCGCACAAATTCACATCAGTACAGAAACCCAGTCACAAAAGCAAGACGCTTGTTGCACATGGACGGTTAAAACTTCCCGCTGAATTGCGGAAATACGTAAAGACGAGACGATCAGTTGAAGTATTTGTAACGCAGCGAGTTTTCTTTGGCGTGTGGGACAAATGACGTGTGACGTCCAACTGCACTGTCACAGGAAGCCGTTCTCTGTAGAGCAGCCCTGTTCTGTTCAGACAAGGAGACCACCGTGTTGTACATGGGGTCCGAAAACGATCCTCTTCGCCCCTGAAGTGACTTCGACGGTGAAAGTGAAGGACGTGGCGACCTCACCGGCCAATCAAAAAACGATCGCTGCCCCCTGGTCTGATCCTCCTGCCGCACGATTCTGGGGTTCTCCCCAATCCCTATGCATCGGTGTCTGATGTGTGGTTGTTGACCGCTTTCCCGTGGCTCAATGCGAAACGTGCGCTCGAGCCTTCTGTCCGTCAACTCACTTTCGCTGCGTGTTCTGCTCTGAGCACCAGATGCCATGAGCAGTGGCCTCAGCGTATCTCGATTCTTCCTGATGTCCGTCACGATTCCGCTGTCCCTTCTCACGCGGCTGCGCCCGAGCGGGTCTGTGCGCACCGTGCCCCGCAGCGCCCTCGGCTCTCGCGCCGCCGGGACGTACTTCCTGACCCGGGCACTTCCCATGAGGTCTCCGCGCAAATTGTCTCTGAACTGTCTTGGTACAATCCCGCTGTCTCGCCTCCTCCTGAAAGACCTTGTGCTACAAAACGTACAAAGCCAAGTTGAGGATTGCGTCTTTCTCCATGTAACAGGCACTTGCGTACAGCAAACCACACACCTGCAACACGCACTTGACCACACACACACACACACAACCACACACACACACACACACACACAATCAAGCACCGACAGACAAGCGCACAAACAGGAAGCAGGAAACAAGCTCAACAAAGTAAGTCGTGCACTTTTACAATTGCATTTCATTTTCGACAAATTTTGTCACTTCTGACGAGATGGAAGGTGGGGGAAAAGACGGGGGTTGTGGTCGTCGCATATTTTCTGCATACGGTATATCCGTTGAAGGAAAGTGACTCCGTGATGATCTGATTTGACTCCGATTTTGCAGGCTGAGAACGAGGCCCCGACTCACTTGGCGTCGTCGCTGGGCGTCGAGCCGAGCGGCGTCCCCGTGAAGTTCCAGGGCGCGACGGAGGTGGCGCTCTCGGTCAGGTTCGAGATCTGCGTGTTGAACCACGCGAACGGGGACGTGTTGCTCGGGCTCTGGTTCTGAAAACAGCAAAATCGTGGTCAGTCAACCAATTCCACAAGCTCTTGAAAGTCAAAAGGGACAGATTTGATTCAACATCTAACCCCTTCTAAAGTTTTCACAAACCGCCATGAATGGAGACACTCAAGTTGCACAAATGTTCAGAGTGGCAATTTTGCTCACACTTTGCGAACCCCCAGTGGAATGAACTGGGCAGACACCCAAAATGTTTGACACTGGGTTAAAAGTTGTAACGCTCTGCCGAAGGTCAGTCAGGTCTAGCTGTGGGGTTCCTGCCCATCATCTCATGCCTCATTTCAATTCACACACTTGATATCAGTTGGCGCAGGCCACTTGGAGCCCAGATGAGTGTCTGCTCATTTCAAGTTAGAATTGAATTGAGCAGGCACCAGTGTCTGCTCATTTTGGGTGTCTGGCCGTTTCGTTGCACCGGCCCATCATCGAGCCCAAGGGAAGAACAGCACAACTCACGAGCGGCGGGAGGAAGGGCGCGAGCGGCGTCGTGTCGGGTCTGCCCTCGGCCACGGCTCCGGCGCCCGCGCCGGGAGTCGGGCCCAACCCGTTCATGAAGGTCGGGGGCGTCGTCACCTGCTTCTCGTTCACGATTTTACTGCAAAAGAACAATCGCCATTGTCAGTGTCAGCCCACACCATCTAAAATGGCGACCTCGACACTGTTTTGTTTGACCTGACCCAGAATCACACAGCAGCCTGGTCTTTGGGACAAGCAAGTGTAACATCTACGTCGCTCGAATTCCTTCATGAAGCTCATATAAAATGCACTGAATCGAACTGTGCACCAAAACACGAAGGAATGCGACAAAACTTGTACGGACCATCAAGTATATCAGCTGCACTACTCACTTGCCAAGCGGGTCCACTGTGCTCACAATCAGCAAGTTCTGCAACACAAAATGCGTGTTTTACCACAACGAGCTCAAACAATGTCGCTTGACAAAACTTCAGCAGTTCACAGCCAAACCAATATTCACCTTCTCCAAGCCCCGCATGAACTTGTCCGTTCGTTTGTAGTGTTTCTTCGGGTTCGTGACCAGTTCGCACAGTCGTTGAATGGTGAATGGAATCCTGCGAACAAAGAAGAACCCAAATGAAACACTCGTACTAAATGACGCACTGGTAGCGCCACACATCCGACCGGTGTTTGTTTCAATTGGTACTCACCCATCAAACCTGTCGATCGTGCTGTGCAGGCGCCGCTTCATGTTCTCAAAGTTGATGTTTTCGACGTTCGGCAGTTGAGGCAGGTCGGAAGTCGGGTGCTGCTCTTCGAACTGATCAATGACGACGTCCATCTTCTTGACGAACAGCTTCTTTATTTTGCTCCATGTAAATCTGCAAGAATCGAAAGGAGGAGTTCGTTGGATCGTGTCGTCTGGCTTGAGACGTAGAATCTTGTGTCCAGATGAACATGGTACTCACTGCGTTTCCCCCGTTGATGCTACTTTCAGCAGGTATTCCTCCAGTATCGTGGGGATGCCCTCCGGCGTGTCCTTGTTGTACTCTGAGCAGAAATATACAAACGCGTCAAAAACGGTGTGCAAAAGGTTGTTGTTCAGCACTTCACTTTTGCAATTTTAGTGCAGCAGAGTTGCCACACCCTCGCGTAATCTCCAGATAACATGCTCATTCGTTCACAGGCAAAGATTGTGCCAGAATGGAGACGCCTCCTCCCAGCAGTGTCCAATAAACCCACGGTTGTTCGGGATGGGGTGATTGGAACAACCCCACGGACGCAGTTTTGCCCAGCGGACAGCGTTTCTCCCCCCGTGGGCTGTCCGACCCCTCCACGCACAGGTTCACACTCAGCCTGGTGGGGGTGCACACACGAGAAACTCGCACATACGCCAAAACATCAATTCACACAACACAAAACAGTCTCAACACAACAAAACTGTTGGATTCTTGCGTCACACAGAATGATCTGAATTTTTCTTCAATTGCAAACAAGGAACTTCACACCGGCGACCCACTTTGCTCCAAAGACGCGTCCAAAGTTTCTGAACGAACAAGAATAACATTTCTCTCCGATCTTCATTCATTCACAAAATATCTGACTCAAAAAGAAGTTCACAAACCTTCCAGAGACTCCAGAATTGCTTCTTTATTCTCCATCACTTTTCCACACCGTGCACTTTACAAATATGGCGGTCAAATTTTGGACTCTCTCGCATTGACGGGAAAGACACCCCACACTGAAGCAACAAGAAGTCTCCTAAAGTTGCGATTCACAGAAGAGTTCGCACAGATGAATATTTTAAACTGGTTTGTCCTGTTAAAATGGTTGCTTTTCAGTTTCGTACAACACGGATGATTTCTAGACTGGGCACAGACAGACGCCACACACCTACAAGTGGACGAGTCCACCATGCTCGTTTGGTATTTCCTATAAATAAGATAACGCTTGTGCGCGCAAGCTACCTTCGCGCGCGTGTCTGTTCAGTCCGTCAGACCCGCAATTTCAGTCACAACTTTTCTTTCTTGCCACTGACCATTCCACATTTGCAATTTGTATCACCGACCACTGTAGTATGTATTCGAAACAGTTGACACCCAAGACTCCACTATGTGTGTTGCAGTTTTTGAAATGTTAACCCACTTGGAAATAATTTATATTTTTGGACCTCATAAACTGATCTGGTGACTGGATTGAATAGAAATGTCCAAAATGAGGCTCAATTAACTGTTATGAAGAATGTCAACCACAGAAAATACCAAACCTGTGATAATTTGAAGAGGTAAATATTGGAATGCAGCTTCTTCACCAAGAGAGCCTGGTCTGGCAAATCACTTTGATTGTGCAAAGCAACACAGCGATCCAACCAGGTTTCATCAACACCTCAAGCAAATTCACATAATATTTTCTCCACTTACACTTTAACAGACAGACATTGCACAAGCAGCACATTTTCTGAGAGACCAATTTGATTTGTGTGACCAAAACTTGTTTGCCACCAAACAGCAGATAGCACAAGACACAGAGAGCAAAAGCAGGGCTCCAGACTTTGGCAGTTTCACCACCAGAGCAGCTCAAGGCAGGACTGATCCAGCAGATTGCAACATGGATCTCTGTCGTGGATATGTCATCATATTCTTGAGTGATTCTTCTTTCTTCAGTGGTCACTGAGGAGACAGGTCCAGGAATTTTTCAAAATGACACCACCTGTACATTTGCAGAAGCTGTTGGTCCTAGTATGGTGAACTACATCCACAGATCCAGCCCTCATTTCTCACTTACAATTCATAACTTTGGCACACAAGCAGGACAGCCAAGTGTTGCAGTCAGCCTTCGATCGACACACACTCTGTGCAGCAATAAAGACGAAACGACTCATTTGTTGCCATAAAATCACAGTTTTGCTTCAGAACAATTCGACAGCGACATGATTGGCGAACAATGTCACAAAAGTAAACAGTTATGGAGCACCATTGGTACAGCTGTATTCAACAAATTTCCTTCACACGTGACAAAGAGAAAACTTGGCACAATTCCTGGCGCAGATTTATCTTAAGTGCACAGCGGTATCACCTGGCACGGAACGCATTTTCTCGGCACGATTGTCCAGAACACGACATCAAGTGGAACAGTCTTTCCTTCAGATACTTCTTCACGGAGGGCCTCAGGCTGGAGGCGATGTTCTTGAGCTGGAACGGGTCTGCGTTCAGATCGTACGCTTCTTCAAATTGCTGGAAAGAAAAAGAGAGAATGTCCGTTGAAACATCATGTTTCGGATCAACAGGAAACAATGCATGGGTCTGTCGCTAATACCCAACACAACACTCCAAATCAACAGGAAATCCTGATTCTCGGAGCCTGCTGTGAATTTCTGGTTCGCACAATTCAACGCTCAATTTGACGTTTGCCTCGTTGAATTTTGTGCGTCTGATGAACCCACCTCATCATCCTGGAACTGGCAGTAGATGTAGTTGTTCTGATTGCGCAGCCACCGGACGCAGCTGTACGTGTTGTTCTTCGCGTCCTCGCACACGCAACCGGCATAGGATTCACACTCCTGCGAAACAGTAGTGGCAGCGTCTTGAAAACACACACACACACACACACACACACACACACACACACACACACACACACACACCGAGTCTTTCTCTCGCGCTTCAGGTTGTCGCGCTTTGGTTACTCACTCCTAAGTTTTGGTGAGATTGGTTCGGACAGTTGGCCTGGATTTTGTGGTGTTCACCAGAGTGCTCCACCAGAAAATCATCTCTCCAAGTGCCTGGTGAAACACAACGTGCAATTGCACTCGCACCGAACGACATCAACAAGCGCACAATATTATGCATTGATAATTGCACGCAAATTATCATTGCCAAAAAAAATGGCCGTTTTGATGTCCAGTTGTGGGAAACTGACAAATACCACTTCATTATCAACCCGATGAACATTCTGAGGCGCGATGTCATGTTTAACGTGCACGAACCATGTTCCGAAGGCTGATGCAACAAGGGTTTCATCGACAGTCCGTCCAAAAACGCAGGAGGTTCGCCACCGGCCAAGTCAATGAAGGTTGGGGCCAGGTCAATATTGAGCACAGGCTCCTGTAAACAGCACAAATGTCCAAAAGTTATTCCGATTTCCAAACACAAACTGGCGACTCTGTCTGTTGAGAAAGGAGAGACTTGACACTCACGAGTCTCACTTGCTTCGCTCTGATTCCGGGGCCTCTCACCATGAGGGGAACGCGGATGTCGAATTCGTACAACTGCCGCTTGTCATTGGGCAAACCAAACTGACCTAGATTGACCAAAAAACAGTTTTGCCAATCCAGTGATTTGCAGGTTGGCTTGGTGCGATACGAACACAGCTCATACGAACCCAAGTGAAATCCGTTGTCTGAAGCGTAGAATATGTAGGTGTTGTCCAGAAGGTTTCTTGCCTTCAGTAGATTCACCACATTTTCAACAATGTCATCAACTGTGAGCAAGGTTCTCCACCTGACAGGAATAAACTTGGTGTCAGTGAGAACAGGTAATCTTTCAACATTCTGGAACAAACGTGACCACAAATTTTACACGTTCTTGAACAAACCTGCTCCTGAATCTGAAGTCCAGCTGATCAAGCGTTGAGTTGGACATGGGTGTGATCACCTGTCTCAGAAGCCAGTGCTTATCCTGCAGGGAATGAAATGCACAGAACATAAAGCTGACCCAGAACAACCGGCATTCGAACAAGGAACCGGCCGGTTCTTTCGAAAATCCGAGAGGCACAGCCCTCCCAACTGCCTCCGTCGGGATGTGGATGTACCTGTGAAAAGTGACTGAATGCTGGGTCTCTGGGAGCATTGTTTCCAGAGAAGTTAGCACTGTACTTCGGTGCTGTATTGTGTGTCCAGGGAGCGTGACAGGATGGTGTTGACAACATGGCGAAGAAAGGTGTGCCTTTGTGCTGTTGTTTGATGAAATCCAATGTTCTTCGTTCCTGTGAGTGAGGTAATTTGCTGTTCAGATGGGCCAACAACTGCTGGTCTGGCTTGCACCAACAAATCTTCAGGAATCTGAACCACCACCTTGTGAGACACATTCGTTCACTCATCCATACAACTACTCACAATCAGTTCTGGAAGATAATCTTTGGGATATTTGTCACCATGGCGCTCTCGAGTTCCGTTGACGGACAAGCTGTAGTTGTAGTAAACTGAGTTTCCGATCTGAAAGAGGCAAGCAGGACTGATCTGCATGTGTCAATGAAAGTAAAGAAGAACCTGGATTTGAAACGTCATATTCTGATCAATCTCGGATGAAACATTGCGTTCACTCACCAGCCCATACCAATGGTCCCATCCCGGTGGAACGTGTTTGTATTTTTTGTGTCCTTTTCCGTACTGAGCAAAGAAAAGCAAACACAAGTGATTTTTAAGAAAAGGACAACTTTTTCAGGACAAAAATCTCAATTGAAAATTTGTGCTGTTCGTGGGTACCTGATTCAGATACTTTCCAGCGAAAAATGTGTTGTATCCTTGTTTCTTCAGGTACGGTGCAAAAGCGTTGATTTCTGAATTTTTCTGCCATGAGCGACTGCTGCAGTTGCTCGCCAGACTGTTGTTTAGAGCTCCGTTGTTGTGGACGTACTTCCCTGTCAGTATTGAAGACCTGCTGGGGCAGCAGAGGGGACTTGTGACAAACTGAAAAGGAAACTTTGGATGCAGCGTTGTTCGAGAGACCGCAAAGCGTCCAATCAGTCGGATAATGCTTTCTAATACACGTTCGGAATTCCTACCATGTTCGTAAATTTGACACCTTCGTCCCCGATCATTGCTTTGGTCTTCGCGATTGGGTGCTGCAAAGTGTGAGAGCCGTGTACTGAGACGGTTATCAATTTATCGTACAAAAGCAAAGTCGGAGCACAATTTTGCTTTGAAACAGTGGGAACTGTCGTCCCCAAATGGCTCAGCGCACCTCCAAAACATATCAAGTGGATTGAAAGAGACAACTTTTCATCAGATTTGCGAGCTGTTATTTCTTAGTTTCTCCAACATCCGCAGTTTTCACTTGTTATTTGTGACCTGTACTGAAGATCACCTATTATCGCTCATTGAAAGTTTACCTCGCCTCCCACAAGAACATCCTGATCATCAGTCAATACAAACACTATATTTGGCTGAACTTCACATAAAACTCCAATACAGAACGTCGCTACCACAAGCAAAGTGACAAACACTGCTCTACGACACTGCATTGCTCTTGTTTCCTGCAATTTGTTGCTAAACCAAATGGGCAAATCTGCTCTCTTCGTGGCAAGCAGACGACTGTTCGTGAGCTGCATTGAAGACACTGATTCACTCGTGCTCCCTGTAAAGCGAAGCGTCAGTGAGTATTTAGCGCAAAAATCGCGAATTTCACGAATATCTTGCTGTTCTTGACCTGCACTGTGGTTCACAGATATCTCCCTGAACGATGCACCGCCAACATCAACACAGCTGTGCCTGTTTCAGTCCAGAAGTCAGGAAAAACGCTATTGTTTTGCAGGAAAGACCATGCTGTCAGCCTGTTTGTCGGTTGGGGGTGTGGTGTGTGGAGCCGGAATCGTTGTTGGTGCTGCTTTCCTGGGAGGGTTGGGCTACGTGCTTTATGTGAATGATTTTCCGAACAAACGACGCATCTTCGCATCGGACGTCAAACTGCATGGGAAGACTGCACTCATCACAGGTGTGTGTGTGTGTGTGTGTGTGTGTGTGTGTGTGTGTGTGTGTGTACGTGTGTGTATACGTGTGTGCGTGCGACTGTGTGTGTGTTTGTGTGT
>JAAUXT010097649.1_pt1 | contig 13838 bp, 11 predicted proteins | sample 7278171 | NCBI WGS metagenome assembly JAAUXT01 (sample SAMN14350112, study PRJNA611818) | marine sediment metagenome | isolation source: surface marine sediment (1.8m) | place: French Polynesia: Moorea | collected 2018-08 | reverse complement strand
AGACAAAGGTTGCCTCTTTGCTATTCCCCAAGGATTGGTAAAAATTTGCACCCGATCCACACAAAACGTTGCCCAATCGGTTACTTAGATTGCATGCCTCGTACTGGGGCAAAACTCATAACGTATCACGTCTGACTGCCAAGAAGGAGAATAGCGAGGTTCAGCAGACCCGTCCGGTCCTTTTCTGACGTGCCCCAATTGCCATATCGTCACTTGTCATTGGCTCTCTGTGCACAATTGGGTTTTCTGGACCACAGGTCTGACTTGACTGAGCCCCGACCAGGGCGTTCTGGGTTCTGGATTCACCGTGTCGCAGTCAGTCCAGATGTCTGTTTTACAGCATGGGCACAGGACGAGAGAGCAAACAGGTCTCATTCTCTTGTGTGCTTGGGACTTCCGAGACTCAGTTGATTAAAATTGCGATCAGGTCACCCGGGAGTTCTAATGGAGATTCCTCCGCTAAATTTCTTGTTCGTATGGTTGATTGGCACTGTCTGATTTCTTTCTATATTTGTCGGTTTCTGTCTGGCGACAACATGAACTCGCAAAAGTACTAAAGAGAAAACTTTTCGGCCTCGTAGATTCTCAATGTATCAACCAAACCAAAAAGTCTTGTGGATCTATTCAAGTTTGCTCCGACGACATATATCTATAGTGGCAAAACTGGCCACTCATGTCAGCTTGGGTATTGGGAACCACCACCCGCGTCTGAACACTTCAGCGCAAGCTGCCGCGACCATTCCAATGTCTGAAAACCTATTTATGAGTTATTTCTCTTGACTGTTGGTCTTTTTTCAGTTTGCTTGGTCTGGCAGTATTGTTCATTACAGTGCTGGCAAAGCATTCAATTGTTACGACAACATTTTTGATTGACAATAGGATGATGAGAATGAACAACTGAAGCCAATAATTGAAACCATACCCGACTGCCTCGAATATGAGTACCTGCTGTTTGGAGAATCCACAAAGCCTTTGATTAGAACACTCCGTGAGCGATATCTCTGTGGAAACTGGGCTGCAAAATTGCAGTTGAACAAGTTTTTGTGGTGCACAACACTGCAGGCTGAGGAATCAACAGTCTCCACGGTTCACCAAACGAACACGTCTTGATCCTCCTGGCATGCATTTGCAACTCGTGTTGTCGGCGAAGCAGGATTTGTTGCTTTTTTCAGAACGCGTTGCGGTGGCTTCCCCATGCAGAGCTGGAAGCTCACAGAATCCGTTGTCTGCTGCACTCTCAGGTGGAGAATGAATGAGAGACGGGAACGATCAGCCGACAATTGCGCATGTTTCGTGGTGTTCATGCAATGAAAGCGAGCTGCACGCGTTTAGCTTTGTCCTTTTTTGATTACTTTTTGTGCCTGCGGAGTAAAGAAAACGGTTGAGTGATCATACTTTTGATCATACTTCTGCCCTGGGGGTCGAAAATTAATTCCTTCAGGCAAAACTGCTTTACGGCTTCAACTTTGGCCGGTAAACAGAGAAGAAAAATGCATTCCAGCTCGATGTGTTGGACCGCAAGCAGGGGGCCTATATTTCCTCGCATCACATTCTCATCGATGTTGAGGTTTCTCTGCTGCATGCAAACACAGCTGACTAAACGGCGCCTTCTCCTATTTCACAGGAAAATGACGTTTTTCAATGTCACTTTTCCTCGACGCACGATTAGCTCAATATAAAAGACAAGAGGACGGCCACAAATCTCTCCTAAAGTCTCATAATCATGACGACAAGAGGGAAACACTGCTGTAAGCAAACCAGCAGGGGACAGAGAAGCTGGCTATTCGAGAAGAATCGTATGTCTGCCGAAGGTGGTGGTGTCCATTCCCAACGAGGTGTTTTGCACAAATTGCAATCTGTGCAGAATTGAGGTTCTGTCTCCTCACATTAATTTGTTTCTTGCGCATCAGATGGATTGCGGTCGACACCGGTGAAGGGTTTGGACACGGGCTGCACGAGCATCGATGATCTCCGACAGCAGGGACTTTGAGTGAACCGCCTTGCCCGGAATCATTCCTGTCTCACGCAACTGTGTTTTCCCGGCGTTGTGGGTGGTGCTTGGGGTGTGATGGGACTCTTGCAAACAAATCTTTCTTTGCTGTCCAAAAAACGCGAAGCGCGTTGGGAGATAGACATAAGGCAATGCTGGGTGCTCGCAGTGCGAGGTGCCGTTAGAAAATGTCAGAATTTGGCTGCTCACAAAGCTGGACGACTGTCACTGATGTTTCAACCACACAAAAAATGTCCAATGTCGAATCCTGAAGGAACCTCGACTTTGTCTTCACTTGCCCCAAGGGAGCCTCGACATTCTTCCATTAATTAACTCAGGTTCATCAAAGTCAGCATGTTGCACCTGACAGTGGGTACTGCGGAAGGAGTGCTATTTATTTTCGGAATCAAGGTGGCCAGGTTCCTGGACGCACTGGAACGAGAGGGATTTCTCGCATTGCACCATGGACGTGATTCTTCGCAATTTTTGCTGCTTTCCTGGCAGACGACCCAGATACGTCGCGACTTTCAACAAAACTTGACAACTTCAACACAGGTCTTTTTGTTGCAAATTAGAAGATTGTGACATTTAGAGGAAACTTTGATGAACGAACGTGTGGGAGACCACAAGACACTTCCTACAGTATGACATGCAGCTGCATGGATGCACATCAAAAAGACGATTTCTGTGAGAAATGCGGTCAAAATTGTACTTGTTCACTCTGTGGATGTGTACGTGCAGATTTTGATTCCAGTCTGTGCATCACGTTCACAGACCCCGGTCTCCTGTGGGTTTCCCCTTTGTCCAGTGGTTTGTAGGGCACTGCGTGCACGTAACGTCTAATTAGCAGCAAAATTAGAATGGCGCTCAAAACGTAAGAAATCTGCAAGACCTAATTAAGTTTTGGCTTGTGCCAAGGTCTTGGTCTCATCAGGAAGAGTCGTGGTTCACCTGTGGATTTGGGAATCGAGACTGTGACAAGTAGACAGGTACTGTGGGGACACACGGGGACAGAACGAATTCCGGCACCTCTACAGGAAGCGTGCTCAGCAGCATAATAAAATGTAAGTGCAAAGCTACATGGGCAGCTGAGATACCTGGATGGCCAGAGAGAAAAGCCGAAGCTCTGAGTACTCACAGGGCAGAGCAGGGGTTACTCTGCTGTACTTTGGTTGTGTCTCTTCACTTATTTTGAGTCGCTTGTAAAACACGGACACTACGTAACAGTCAGCTGTGTGAACAGGTGCACCGATGGTGTGCATTGTTACAGCACGGTTGAGGACCTCCAGTGCAATACGTTGCTCCGTTTCTGTATCGCCGCCTCGTGATCAAATCCTGGCACATTGAGATTCAAATCATCTTCACACCAAGTGCTGGATTTTGTTCCATGACTGACCGAAGTTGTTCTGATGGGTGCGGAGGACACCACTGTTCATTGAAAGTTTGGGCTTCATGGCAAACTTCCTTGGCACTGTCAGTTTGTTCCCGATAATCGAATTTGACATCGACGCTTTCTACTGTGTCGGTGATCGCTGTAAGAACCAGGCTTGTTGGAAACATTGGCTTGGGCTTCTTGAGTAACAGCTGCAGGTTTTGAATCCATGCAGTGACTGGACCCAAACTTGTCAATCAAGTTTGGTGGCCAGGTGTATCCCCGGTTTGTCCTTTTTTCATTCTCACGCGCGCGTGTGTGCGTTTGTGCGTGTATGTGCTTGTGTGCGTGTGTGCGTGTGCGTGCGTGTGTTGGAGAGCGGGGCTGCAGCATTTGTGCCGGACAGAAGTGGGCACATTGGACAATTCTAGTATTTTGTACTTGACCTCATGCCGCTGAAAATGCTTGTGTATTGCTCATACTTTCGGGACCACAAATTTCCTGTCGTGGCATGCAGGCTGACGTGACCTGACCCGCGCGTTTCCGACCTGGGAATTGATCTGTCCTCCTCCAGCAATTTGTTGCGTTCAAAGACAATTGGGTCTACTTCTGGATATGTTCAACTTGATTAAGTTTTCCCAGGAAAATCAGGATTAAATCTAACTTTCCTCAATCTGCAACTTTGTGCAACAAGACGAAGCGGAAAAACTGAAGAGGCGTAAGGAATGCTTTGCGTGATGGTGAACGTTAATGAGTGACGTACACACCAATGTGAATCTGATTGGACACACACACACACACACACTCTCTCTCTCTCTCTCTCTCTCTCTCTCTCTCTCTCTCTCTCTCTCGCCCTCATCTGGGCGCGCCAGACAAAAACGATCTGGACTCTTGTTGATGTTTTGTGCACTTTTCTGCACCAACCGTGACGCACCTGGATGGGAGCATTTACAAGTGCTGCTCTTGTGCGCTTGAACAACCACTCTATTTTGGCCAGAGAGCCCAGCGATCAATATGTGACGCGTGCAGTTTCCTCCGAAGATCTTTGCGCTGATACAGACACGCAGCCATTTTATTCCAGAGAAACTACCAATTTGACGAAAGCACAAAAGAGCTGGATGACACAACCTTTTCTTTCCGATCCTTTTTTCCCTCAGGGGATGCTGATTATTTTCTCGCATTGTTTTGCGCTTTGTCCACAAGTGACCTCTTCGCAGAGAACTTGATTCCTGAAATACACAAACAGCGTCTGTGACAAACTTCCTGCAGAACAGCCCTTAAGTCTCAAGCCAAAGCACTGACATCTTTGAAGAATCACAAAATAACCTTCCGCCAAGGTTTGTCCCCCTTGGATAGCAAGACTTGCAGTATCTTGAGGACACGTGAAAGCTGTTCTCAAGGCGTTTCACGCCATTTAAGCCTTGCCTCCCCTTTTATGCAAGCCTCTGAGCACGGGAAGATCACATAACTCACCGCAGGTGCACGGTGGTATATTCGCCAGGATGCTTCTTCAAAAACCTTCGAGTCGACGAAGTCTCAGGGGCCAGTGAGGAAGTTCAGTCGCCTGCTTACTTCAGACTTTCAGACTCTTTCCCGAACACTACATTCACCCGAGTCAGAACAGCATGATAACTGAGCTCTAGAGTGAGAACCTTCTGCTGAACACACGCAGAAATGACTGCGGAAACAAAGCCATTCGCCTGAAGACGACTGATGGCGTTGCCCTGTCCCACCAGTGTTGCAGGCAATAATTGCATTGCATCCTTCACACCTTCTCTTGAGCAAGATTTCCACCGCAGTTCTCCGCTGAGGGACATTTCACCTGCTGAAAGGCGAAACCACGGAGAATGAAGTCAACGGGCACTTGGTTGTGTCTGCCCTCCAGAATGGACTGAGATTTTTTCCAGAAAACACGCACTTTTGCGAAAAAAAAGGAATTCAAAGGAACTTCTGAATGTCAATCGCACTGAAATGGATCCGCTGAGATACGGGTCTGTTTTGGTTCCTTCAACGGAGCCTGAGGCAGCGGCGCCACGCTCTCAACGACGTCTGTCGAGTCGAAACTGCCTCGTCTCGTGGACGTCAAGGTGCGACACAAAGCTTGACCCACGAAGTTTCAGCGGCAAGTCCTGTGTGTCCACGGTTTGGTCAGAGGACAACCTGAAATACTCTCTCGTCTTCGGATACTCACAGATGTTGTTCAATGTTCTCTCTGTGTAGTTCTGTCCACAGAAGAGGCTTGTCTCGTAATGTACGAGTCTTCTTTTTCTGTTTTGTTCAGGAAACAATAATTGACTGGGAGCTGTGACAGGACCTCTTCTGGCGTCAGGAAGTGCGTTGAGTGTGATTCATAGGTTTTGCCTGTGTGTGGGTGCACGCGCGTGTGACCAGAACATTTTTGATAGCTGTTTGCACAGACCAGTTGTCTCCAGATGCAGACGATGCGATGGGAAAAAATGTTTTCGAACAGTATGAAAAAAGGACTTCTTGAAAGAGGTCTGGGAAACTGTAAACTTTCCAATGACAAAAAGGCTTGCACATTCATTCGTTGTCAAGAACCTAATCTGAAGCAAAAAGAGCAAAAAGAGAAACGTTTCCTGGTTGTGATAACAAAATCTTGTTGCTCCACGGAAGTTTGACGGAAAGTTTAGATGTTCTCTTGAGCTTTTGTCTCGAAACGAAAACTTCATGCGCAAATGCAATGCAGACAAATTATTGTTTCCATAAACTAGGTGTCTGGACAGAATCAATAAAGGGCTTTGCTTTCATTTGGGTCCATTGCGAATGGAATTTCGCACATAATTACGCATTTCGTGGTGCTTCTGCCCTTTGCAGGACGGAATAGTGCTCGTCTCTTGGGAGGAACAAACGAGACGGAAGGCAGAGATCTACGAGGAATGCCGGAGAAACGTCACCAACACGCCTATCCCCGCTAACTTTGGTAAGACCTGCCTTCTGAGGTTTTCATCTCTTTGTCATGTGTTTGTTATGGCCTGCTACCCGTATTCCAGAAGAAAGGCCTAACCGTTGTCACTCAGCCCCGAAGGAGATGAAATCTGCTGCAGCGCAACGATGAGTCCCAAACAAACGCACATTGATTTTTGCATTCTCCCCTCGAAAAAGCATCAACATCGCTGATCTGTTCCTCTTGACTCCAAGCCTTTCTGTGGTGTTCAATCGGTGCCCCAAACGTGTTCCACGACTGCAAGAGCGACATGAGGTTCACCGTGAAAAATTTGCTATTGACGTTCACTTTTCTGATCAAAAGCAATCAAACATGTTCAGATTTTATTACTAATTCTTCATTGATTCATTGGTTGAACCCAGGGATCCGAAAACGACCCACGGACGGAAAACGAGCAAAACACAGTTTTGTTTTGTCCAGCGCTGCTTGTTAATCGCAAGAAGACATTCCGTGTCATTTCTCTTCATCGACATCAACCAAACCATTTCTGTGTTGGTCTTTCCCAGAGCTTTACTGCAGTCGCACGTACGACGACATACTGTGTTGGCCTGACGCCCTGGCTGGAGAGACTCTCTCACAACCCTGCCCCAACTGGGTCAACAAGTTCAACACGAAAGGTAAGGCCTTCAGGTTCATTATCTTCAAGAAAAATCGCCTTTTGGCTCTGAACGACCTTCTGCGAAAAACAAATGCCTGCTTCCTCTGCTGAAACTTTCGAAGAAACAAAACTATTAAAGTTAGTGTTACACAAGTCTGTGTAACTTGAGATTGCCACTTGTCTTCGATGATGGACCTCAGGGAATTAGTGTTGACGTTTCTTGTTCCGCGCTTCTGCGCCGTCTGACAGGCAAAAGTACCTGTCACCCAGCTGCGAGGCCGGACAGTAAAAGCTCAGCTTGTCCTCTTAATCTCGTTGGGGTCGCGGAGGCAGCACAAAGTTGGCTGCAGTTTTTTCGTTTGTTTTTCATCTTCTCGAATTGCATTGCGCTGGGAGCAGTACCGGAAAAACAAGGAAGAGTGACACCTTGGATTTGAACTTTGTTTTATCCTGTGCATTTGATGAATCTTTCTTGACACCTTGTGAAAATTTCGACAAATTTTAACACACCACCACCACACTTACTGATGTCCCTTGTGTCATCGGAACACATTCATCTTGCAGGTCGTGTGACTCGGCGGTGCACGGAGAACGCGACGTGGTTCGTTCATCCGCAAGTCAACAACTCCTTCGGATGGTCCAACTACTCCGAGTGTTACGAAGACACGAACGTGAAATCCGTCAAGCTGCCCACTTTGCTCAAGGTAGATTCACTGTAATGAATATACAGTGCTATAGAAGTGACTCGCACAGTGATGAATCTTGTCCAAAAAACTGCGGTGCTGCTTCGTCTTTTTGGATTCAACAAGTAGATTCGTGAAGTGTCAAATTACTCGCAGACCTGGACAGGGATATTCAAGGGTGCGTGAATTTGGCGTGAATCCGCCTTTTTGATTTCAAGCAGACAAAAACACTTTTGGATACTAAATTAAGTTTGGATTAAATCGTGCACGGCCCGGTCAGTACTGCATTCCCGCAGCAGAAGGACCGTCCCTGACACGAGTGCTACGACCCTCACAGTCCGTCTACAGCTCCCTGTGGAATCACAAAATGTGTGTTGGCAGGTTTGGTAATGGTTTTCTTTGTGCCTCATTTCAGAAACATTTGTGGAAAATTCAGATCATCTACACCGTTGGATACAGTCTGTCTCTCGGGTCTCTGCTAATAGCGGTCTTCATAATGGTCTACTTCAAGTAGGTCTTCCAACTTCCATCAAGGTGTCGGGTCCAGGAGGCACACTGAACCCCCTCGCCGCTGACCACTGAAAAAATGCATCACCCCATGCGTGTGTTTTTGTGCTATCAACGGCTCTTGTTCCCTCTTTCTCTTTTTCACTTTCCAGTTTTAAAAAATCAAGATTTCCGTGAGGTCGGGCCCCGTCATCAAGCAAATTCTGAATCCGTCCGTAGACTTCCACACATGCATTTTTCAAAGGCTCTCACGAAAAGAAGTTGGCAATGCATAAATATTTGAATCATGCCTGAAAGGGTCCATGCGAGGGTTCTGGCTTTCTCTGAGTCGGAGAGATACAAGGTGAATTCCCCATTCGTCGTAGTTTGCTTTGAATTCGACAGCGCGGTGCAATATGTCAAGGGATATCCATTCGTATCCAGTCTCAGACGACACTGTAATGTTTCGATCCGCCACTTAGTGTCAAGCACAGGGCCTTTGTGCAACTTTAACGGCAAATTAAAGCAGCTGGATCTTGTTGCGTTCACTTTGACAAGAGTTGTTTCTTTGCCCGTTCTTGTCCAACACGGTTTGGTTTCGGTTTCGAGCTGGAAACTAGTCCGTCAGAGCAGATTGCCATGCAAACTTTGAACTGAACACGCCTTTGCTCGGCACACGAAGGAAGATGAGATTCTGCATTCACCACCTCCTACATGTGTTCGTTGGCCTGGTTGTTGGTCATGGACACTGTGGTCAGCCGTGAATAATTCATGTTCATACACCGAAGATAGGCTGCAGCTGAAAATCCGTGGAGTGGAGATGTTCAGAACGTCAAAGCAATCAAGTCTCATTCACACTGGTGTTGTCCTGCTTCTCCACAGGCGGCTGCACTGCCCCCGGAACACGGTCCACGTGAATTTGTTCATCTCGTTCATGCTCCGCGCCCTGGCCACGCTGCTCAAGGACAGCCTGATGCCCGCAGGCTTTCTGCAGAAGGACTTAGATGTGGGACCCAACAATGAAACCCTTTTCCTCGAGACCAAACCGGTGAGTGTGATTCGCGAACACAGTGAACAGGAATTGGACAACATCGAAGCTGTCAATTTGAGACCAATTCAAGCAATGCCTCAATTGTGTATCTGAACTTTGTGAGCGACACACCTCTGTGAGAATGTTTCGGCGTTCAGTCAGAATAGGAATCTCCGCAGCACACACCAATGACAAATGTTGCTGCTCCGCCTGAACCACAAGAACCGTCCACCTCTTGCCTTAACGTGTGACCGCGTCCCGCCTTCTTTTGCAGCACTGGGAGTGTAAAACTCTGATTACGTTCTTCATGCACTCTCTGGTGTGCAATTACATGTGGATCTTCGTCGAGGCGCTTTACTTGCACATGCTCATCTTTGTGTCCGTCTTTTCGGAAAGGAGCAGCATCAAGTCTTACATATTGCTCGGATGGGGTAAGTTCAGCATTCAAATCAGGGTACCTTGTCTCGCCCGACAGGACAAAAGACAACTTTGAAACTTGTGTCGGGCACAATGATTTGCCACTTTAGCTTCTGGTGTTTGAATGTTTCTGTTGGTACCTCTGAAGTGAAACGACATCCGAGACAACGCTTTGTCAGAAAAAAAATATACAGTTGGTGAAGCAGAGTCCTGAACCAGCGAAATTTCAGCTGGGATGATGTCAGTTTGTGTCGCTGAGATCCTTTGTCCCTCCACTGCATAGCTGCAAAAAGCAGTGCAGCTTTTGTCAGACTAATTAAATGATGAACTTCTGTTCACCAGGGTGCCTTTCAGGTCGAACTGTTGTGATTCAAGTCTTTGTTTTGGAACAAAGCCTGACATTCAAACTCCTATGGCTCTGAAAGTTTTAAAAATGTCTTTTGACAAAAATAAAATAAACTTTTTGCTTGCCAAAAGCATCGGAGAAACCTGTCACTTCTTCCTTCAAAGACTGACATTTCAGTTTCCTTTCTGAATGACATGAAAGGCGACGCAAAACGCACAGACTTATGTGTTGCTGTTTGAGCGTGAGGAGGAAGTTGACTCTGATCTTGTTTCTTTCAGGTGCTCCGCTCGTCTGCGTACTTCCGTGGATCATTGTTCGACTGTCACTGGAAAACTCCAGGTGGATACGGAATGTGATATTTAATCTTCCAGGAGGTTACATGACACTTTGAAATGTGCTCTGATCTGTCTCCAACAAAACAGATGCACTTGCGAGGCTTTGCGCGGTAGTTCTTCTTCTCACTTGTTGCTATTGTAAACAGCTCTCATGTTGGTCTTTGAACTTTGCAGATGTTGGAACACCAATGAGACGCCCGGGTATTTCTGGATTATACGAGGACCCATAACTGCGACCATACTGGTGAGGGTGTGTGCATGGGGGCCGTAGTTCGATTTGGGTAACACAGGGTCGATGTTGGAGCATCCAAGTGCAGAAAACAGACAAAGCACAAAAGCAAGGAAAGTGTCTGAATTTCACTTGGCGAGTTGTGACGATCACGACTTTCCTTTGCTTGACTGCAGAGAACGTGGGTTTCCGCTCCCAGATCACCGAGGTCTGGTGCTCAGCGCTCTCAGTGTGGTTGATTCAAAATAGATTGTCACGATTTCGTGGCATCACACTTGGAAAACAGTTTAATTTGCAGATTCACAATGGGCAGCTGAGTCCTGGTTGAATTTCAGGTGAACTTTGTTCTGTTCATCAACATCGTGAGAGTCTTGTTCTCCAAGCTGAGTGCGACAAACACAGCGGAGACGAAACGCTACAGGTACATGTAAGTGGAGATTGCAGCCTTCTGTACAAGCGAACAAGACGAAGTGCCAGAGCAATTGTCTGAGAATTTGACACATTTGTTTGGCTGCTTTCCGCAGAGCAATTTCCTTGCAATGGATTCCCAAGGGTCAGTGTGGAAGAAACTTGACAATTGCCAACCATCCTTGATACGATTCAAAACATGCCAAAAAGCCAAATGAATTGAACATCGTAGAAATTCATCCCACAAGGGGGAATAGCAGAAAGACAAACGAAACTACTGCAGTGCACCACCCTGACTGCTCCACTTTGTTGTGCTTTCCACCAGAACAAACACGCAAATTTTTCTCCGCCGTCGTGTTTTCTTCAAGAAGGGGGGACTGTTTCAATGTGAGCGAATGTGTGTCATGCGTCCAAGAACAAATGAACCGAATTTGGACGACAGTTTCTGAAAAGTTCTCAGCTTCAGTGCAGCGGAACCGCGATTAAACAGCAGACTGCTCACTGAAGATGAATGCACAGACTCACAAACAAAATGTATTGCAGGTCGGATGCAACAGCAAAATTGGTCTGCCTTGAATGTTTTGTTCATGGTGTAGTGGTAGAGCTAGATCTACATTGGCTTGGTGACGATTCTGATGCTGTCACATTGCTTTGTTCTTGTAGTTGTATAAGATTCAGGCTAAATTTATGTGGGTAGATTCTACAATGCGTTCTTTCTTTGCCTTTCTCATGTCTGAGGCTTCGTTTTGGACGTTCACCGCTTCTCACTGTCAGAATCAGCACAGATCTTTTGCCATCCCTCTGGCTTGTAGAGATCCGTCTGTCTGAAACTCATTTTCAAATTTATCTCAGATGCTCACTGCATCATTCCTGTCCTCGTTTGTTCACTTGATTTCAAAGATTCAACAATATTTGAAAAGCTAACGCAGCAAAAAACAGGAAACGAAACCTGCTCCAGATCCTTCACCCTTGACAACTTTGAGAGAGACACCTTCGCCAAATGTCAAGCTGCTTCCGTCGTTCGTACCGTGTGTGTCTGCCGCACAAAAGTTCTTCTGTTGAATTTTTCCAACTCCTTTCCAACAAACGTACAACGTACGCACAACCAAAGACGGGGCAATTGTTGCCAGCAATAAGCTTCACAAAAGGTGCGTCAGTTTCGTTCTGTCGAGCTCAATGAGAGACGCGCACTTTTCTGCAGAAAGCTGGCTAAGTCGACGCTCGTTCTGATCCCTCTGTTCGGGGTTCACTGGATCGTGTTTCTCTGCGTCCCGGACAAACTGGACGAGCGCGTCGACCTCGCGCGACTCTACTTCGAGATGATCGGCAACTCTACGCAGGTGTGTGGTGTGCGAGAGAAGTCAGACATCGTTCCTCGTGGGACAAAGCAAAAATCACACTGCTTCGGCAGTTGAAAGGACTCAAGGAGAACATGACACTTCCGGACATGAACCAGGGTTCCCGCCGTTCTGTTCTTTGTGTGTTGCTCTTTTCACATCAAGGTGTTCTGCACATGAAATTTTCTGAACATGAAAATACAATGAACTAAAATGTCGCCACAGCTAGATTTATTGACTTGACGCATTATTCCCTCAGGTAGCCAGCTAATTATTGAGGACTGGCTTTGAGAAATTCGTAAATCACACTCCAGGTCGAGTCAGCACGGTAGCTCTTTCATTATGCCTCAGGTTGTCTGCCCACGTGTTCTCTTGATGTTATGAGAAACACTTTTCTGTTCACAGGGGTTTATCGTGGCGCTTCTCTTCTGCTTCCTGAACGGAGATGTAAGGCGCATTCAAGGTTTCTTCTCTTCAAAACAAAAAAGACAAAGATGTGTCCTGATTCTTGAGAAAATTTAGGCCATGTTACTCAACAACACTACTTCTAAACTCGCAGATCGATTTTATTTGTTGGTGCAGAACACCGTTCGGGTAGTACGAGTACACAAACTCCAGGCCGTTGTTTTGTGCGCTGTCGCCAAAAACCCCAGCTTTATTCAATTGCGTTTTTCTAAAGACAGAGAATTCAACTCCGCTGCACAAATTTTGGAGAAGCCCACATCTCATTCCTCTGATGTCTGTAGGTGAAGACTGAGATCAGGAAGAAGTGGGAGCGCTACAAACTCACTCGCTCGGGCAGTGGAGGCCTCACGTCGCGCACCAGCAAGACCTTCATGTCGACGTACGTGAGCCGCGCCTACTCGACCGCCGAGAAGCCTGAGTCCGTCCCCATGAGCGTCCACAACACGAACGCCGACCTCAAGCACAGCTCGTCTGGCGGCGGCGGAGGCGATCCGACCATCAACAACAGCCCAATTCTCCAGAAGTCCCTGGTGACTGTGCCCAACTGTGACGTGCACGTTGCGAAACCACCCAAGGTCATCAGGAAGGATTCGGACAACAGGTCTGCGGGGGAGAAAGCGACAGAAGACGACGAGACGAAGCCGATGATGTCCAGCCTGAACTGAGCCGCCCAAAGGAAAGGGACGTGCAGAAGGAAGATTGAGAAATTGCGGGTCAATTTCTGCTGACTTTTCCGGCACTGTAAAGTTGACAAAGATTCGGAGACAATCCATGGTCAGTTCAAAAATGTTCTTGGTCTTTCCGAGTGAGAGAATTGCATTGAAACTTCAGTCGAAACTTGTTCTCATACTCGTAATGTTTCATTCACGCATAAAGAAGGGCCAGAGGTCACCGACGTGACGACGTCAGGTCCTGCTTGTGGTGAAACTTTGATCAGAAACGGTCTTGATACTTCAGATTGCACATTCCGGGAACGAAATGGTCTGCAAGTGGTGCGTCTTTCCTTTGAGACCTGGAGCCTTTGAACTGAGGTTATGAAAAAGGCAAGAAGAGAAACTCACTTTTTTGTATTACAACAACGTCCTGACACTTGGCCCTCACAAGTGGGAACCACGAAAAATGTTGGCGTACTGTTCGACGGGGGGGGGGGGGCAGGTGGCAGAGGTTGGTTGGGCGT
>JAAUXT010026730.1_pt1 | contig 13838 bp, 15 predicted proteins | sample 7278171 | NCBI WGS metagenome assembly JAAUXT01 (sample SAMN14350112, study PRJNA611818) | marine sediment metagenome | isolation source: surface marine sediment (1.8m) | place: French Polynesia: Moorea | collected 2018-08 | reverse complement strand
TTTGGAGTGAGAGATTCTGGAGAGTGACTGACTTTTTCCCCAAAGTTTGGTATTTGTGACATGTTTCAAACTTCATCCTCATACATATATTAAGTAGAGATATATAGACAACACCTGTGTAAAGATTCAACTCAGTGGGGTTTCATTTCGTCTGAAAAACATCGCTGGGAAAGTTAGTTTTGGAGGTCCCCCCGTACCCGAAGTCCGGGTGTTTTCTGACATTCAGCGCTCCCTCATATCTTCTCAAAAATGGAAGTTTTGAGTCTCGCCAGTGTTGTTCCACGAATGTGTCGTTGTCGTTCGTACAAAGAGGGAAGAACGGAAAGAAAATATTGTTTCCAAAAGTCCTGACACACTTGGTGCTGGTGGAGAGCCATTTGCGTTGCTGGCTTCACTCACATCACTTCAGACTGCAAACTTCCATGCGTTGAATGCATGGCTAGTTCTGCCTTTGAGATCTTCGCCACAGGTCCAAAGAAGTTTCACACGTGTGTGCTCAGACCAGTTTGGAGTGAAAAAGTTTTGGTATCTAGGCACCTGTATTGTCGTGCCGCAAGATACACCGATTTGTTGGTTTGTGAATATTCGCAGTGCTGCTGGCTGTGCACAGATAAGAGTGTGTTGTGCAAGTTTTCACGTAGGAATCTATTCCAAGCACGAAGCTCGGACAGAATTGACGTCTCTTCTTCGCAGAACTTGGAACGGACTCAGCCCAGTGGGGGGAGTGTGCGCGAATTACTCAATCGTACCACGGAGCTGTGCACTGTTTGGTTCCTGATATAAACGCTCACGCAGTGCCAAGCCCGTTCGTGTGTAAAAACTTCACGGGAAACGCCTCTGTGCTGAGCAGCGAAAATCCACGCCAACGATACACGGGGTGCAGATCGCTGAGGAGAGTTTAGGAGAGAATCCTGTGTTGCAAGTTCCTTTTTCGGTGTCGCTTGGAAGAGTGTATACCTCGAAAGCAACCTACCGTGGAGTTGTGGTTTATCAGCAGAACGTATTGGCAAGTGAACTGATCACTGTCAGTGTACACACAATCACACACGCTGTGTCAGCATTTTTCTGTTGCCTGTTCTATTTGAACTGGTCGTGTATGCAAGAGGATCAGACTGGCACAAGGCGTCCAAGAAGAAAGCCGTCTCCTTTGCGGTGGGATGTACGAGCACATCACTCTGCACTGTTCTTTGATCAGGGAACTCTGGGAGCTCTTCTCCAAACATGCGGTGGACAACCAGTGCCTGCGTCTCCCTCGGATTCGCCCGGCTCTGCACGAGATCGGCCTCTATCCGTCCAAGTCGCAAGGTGAGTTGAGCAAACAATTCGCCAACCTGTGCATGCACCCTCGTTTGCGCCGAGCCGTTGTACCTGCAGCTGCGAAAGCTTTCGTGCGATTGTGGCCTGACTCTTGCAACGAACGAAAACACTGTTTACCGTTGAAAAAGGGAGAAAAAACAACGTCAAGTAGATGTTCAAAATTAATCCAACGCGGTCGTCGTTCAAAATCTCAGTCCGACAAATTTCGTGCTCTACGCAAGTACATGGGGACACAATTCGGACTGAAATAAAAAATACATTGAAGAGCGAGTAACGAGTCTTCTCAACTTGGACCTGTGAGGTCGGTTTCGCAAGTGATTCATTCTCGGATGATCTTTATGCCGTCCGTGTTTTGTCAAACCAAATCGTGGGCATGCTCATATTTCAGTGCACGAGTTAGTCCACTGTGCGTGTGAGAGCTCGGGGCGGACACCTGTTGACCATGTGACGTTCGGGGAGTTCTGCATTCTTGTGACTGAGTTGCAGGAGCATTACCGCAGAAGGTAAGTGCTGTGTGGTGTTGGCGCGTTGTTCTTGCTGAAACGAATCATCAGGCAACAGTTTCAGAAACGAGGTGGTCTTGCAGCGTTGGAAATTTTGCAAAGTTTACGAACTACACACCTTGCTCTTGTGGCAGTTCGGAAAAGACACTTTCGAGTCCTTATTCGGGTGAAATGTACAAATTGTACACATTCCGTATCAGTGACGTTGCATTTGTGTCAGTGACGTTTCTGTTTTGTACTACAAACAGGATGCGTAGTAAACACAGTGCTATTTTTGCTTCAGAGGGACACTAGAACATAAATTTCATGCTGCACTGTGGCGTGAATTTGTCTTGTTTTTCTCCTAAGCCCCGCCCATCCTCATCCGCGGTCTCAGGTCAAAGACAAAAACACCCTCGATGAACGCCGGAGGAAAAGGAGATTGTCAGGTATCCAAACCATTTTGTTTTGAAAGAAACGTGTTTGTCACTGTGAGTGATTTGTGTGAGAAAGTGCACGTGTGGAATGCGTCCTGCTGGGGGACCTCCATTGACTGCGTGTTGTCCCGGTGCGAGTTTGATGGATCATCTGATAACGACAACAATAGGATCTGACCGACATGGGGTCTCGAGTCCTCAATTAACTTGTAAAAACTCAGCTTGACTATTTTTTCTTCCCTCGCACCCCTATTGTCAAACTTCTGTTCGTGGCCCCAAGTGCGTCACCCGAGGAAGTGAAAGTTTTCTCATTTGAATGTACGTAGATGGAGACAAGTTTTTCAGCCGAAGTGCCATTTTGCTGGCAAAAAAAATTCTGCGGCGGCGCCAGTATGATTGAAATCGGTGCAATGGTGCCATCGTATCTTTGCGTACGAGAAGTGGTGGTGTCTTGGGAGGTTTGGTTCGGGCAAAGAGTTCAGATCTGTTCTGCAATGTTCAGTCAATTTTGGGGACTGATTTCTGTGTTCTAGGGCCCGCAGCTGCTTTCTTCTCAGGTACATACTGCACTTGGGTAACTGTAGCATGAGGAATGCTTCAACTTTGTGCTCTTGGAAGAAGACATCTGATAAAATGGGATGATTAGTAGTGTTCTTGATCTTGGTGATCTTTTGAACTTGATAAAAACTGCCTCTCAGGTGTTTGATTTCACATCAAATTGGCTTGTGGGAACCACTTTTGATGCAAGAGTGAATGTGCGTTTTGAGTTGTCTTCACACAACAGCTTGTTGAACAAAATTTTAGAGTAGGTTGCGTTGCTTTTCAACATTGGATGTGTGAGCGTGTTGCGGAACAATTTTCGTGTCATGGTTACGTCCGGTTATTTTGGACGTTTCGAGAAACTAACCCAGGAAGCAGCCTGAGGCCTGCACTGTCTTTGGCAAGCAACGTGGTGGTCTTTTTGACCACAAAGGAGCTCCAGTTGCAAACGGGCAGTCTTACCTCAGGTTCCCTCAGGTTGTACGATTGCTGTGTACCCAAATAACCGGCATGGTCCTCACGTGTGCCATGTTCTGATGAACCGACACAGACCAACGCGAAACCGTCGTTTGTGTGGTTGGTTTCAGTGGTTCTGTTCGGATTGTCTTGCCAGATAAACGCAAGTGTTTTTCAACACGTATCCGGTTGACTTTGTGTCGGGTCGACTTTGTGCGTCAATCAGTTTGTCGGGACGGTCGGACGCACTGCCGCGTGCCTCGAGCTTTCGCGCGTGGGTGCGCTGGTGCAGATTGCTGGAAGACCCTCGACTGATCTCGTTGACGCCGCTGCCTTCCCTGTCTGACTCGAGCTAGCTGTATGACCCTTGTTGAACACCCTGTGTGTTGTTGCAGTGTTTCTCGGCGGTTCGTGCAACCCGACGACCTGGCGAGACGACCTGGCGATCCCGTTCCTCAAACAGACGCACGTCACGTTCTACAATCCGCAAGTCAGCAACTGGAGACCAGAGCTGATCGAGATCGAAGACCAAGCGAAACAGGTAGAGACATAGTGATCGTGCTCACCTTGTCTGCTCACTCAAACGTAAGAGCCTGGTTATGGATTGGTCGGGTCTGTTTTCGCGTTCACCTGAACTCAAGAGTTGAAAAAAAACTGCGAAAGGTGTGCGTGCTTCCCGGTACATTCTACTTCACAGGCTTGGGACAAGCTCTCTTGTCCCAAGAGCTTGTCCCAACTTGGTGACCGCTCGCAGAAATCTGAGCTACGCATTTGCCACGATTTGCTTCCCCCACCCACTCCCGGAACGTGTTTCTACTGAGAATTCTCGATGCACCGTGCGCGTCTCTGACGTTTGTGGGTTCGCTGTGACCACTGTCGCTTCTGTTGGTCTGCAGACTGCGGAGCTGCTCTTCTTCGTCGTCGACACGGCGACGCGGTCGACGTCGTCGATGGTGGAGGCTGCTTACCTCGCTGGCTGCGGGCGTCAACTCATCCTCGTCATCAAACCCTTCACCGAGCTTCCAGCCGTCATCGCCGGCGAAACCATCAGTGGCGCGTGAGTTTCATGTCACATATTGTGTTGGTCTTTTGGGGGTGACTTGAGAAACGTATGGAACAACGAATTCTTGTTTGACCGAAGGCTTTGATGCGTGAAGCCGGCGCGTTCGTTGGAGAATTTGCTTTGCTCAGTTCAAAATGATGTGTGCTTGCAGAGAGTACGAAGATCTCACGCGCAGCCATGCATATCTTACTGATCTCGTCGAGAGACAAGGGGTCCCCGTCTTCAACGACATTACAACTGCTCTCAAGTGCGCTGCTAAAGCTCTCAAAAATGTACGTGTCGCCTTTTTGTGTTCGATTCGCCTTCAGAGTTCCGTGCGGCTCAAGTGGAATGCGAAGCACTTCCCAGTTTTATGCTCAGGGACAAAAATGTGTCGCGCTCGCTGCGGTTGACTGAACAGGACATAGCCGAACAGAACTGTGAATTAGCGAGAACAAATTTGACTCTGCAACAACGCAAAATTGAATTGACAATGAAATGTAGCAAGTGATCTGTGTGTGATAAGGGATCTGTCAAGAGCTGTTGAACTCTGTCACCTGCTAAATCATGTCATGTTTACACCGTTGAAATGATCACGTGAATTTATCTGCGAGTGCAAACGCGGCCCTTGACATTGGACTCAAGATGTCACTCCGCTCGAGTTTGTATTCCCGCTTTGAGTTGTGAACACAGCGCCACCGTTTCTCAAATGTCCGTGCAGAATGTTCGGTGAAGTTGGCGTGTTTACTGTTTTCAGAACTTGCGGGTGTCAGAGCTGACTGTGGATGACGGTGCGCAACCAGTGAGATATCCGCATGTTCGAGTCGCCGACAAAATTCTGTGAGTCCACTGTCATTTTGTATGTTCAGCAAATTCTTGCTGTGAAATTGTAGAGTCAACAAATGCTGCTGTGCAGTCCACCAGCCGGGTGTTGTTCTTTGCAGGAAACTGAAGGACGCCTTCAATCAAGTGGACACAGAAAACTCAGGGAAACTCAACTTCAACGACGTACGTATTCCCAGGTGTTGGTTCTGTCATGAATGGGGCCTGTGTCACTGGCGTAAAATGTTTGCTGTGAACGACTGACGTGTTCTTGTTTTCAGGTCAATCTCGCCTTCAGAATGGTGGCGGACGAGGATTTGCCCGGTTCCCTCTCGACGACGGACAGCGACGAACCTGCTTCCTTCAACTTCGAGGAATTCTGCTGCCTGGTGGCTGAATTCAAATTCAAGGTCAGCGTGAACTCATTGCAGTCATCGGAGACTTAGTTTTCATACTCGGACCTACCACGCCCACCAAATGTTGAGTGACCCGGGCGGGGTCACGTGACATCTGAAAAGTTTGGAACCAGAGTGAGTTTTGATTTGTTTTTGTTTGTTTGTTTTTGACAAAAAAAAACAGGATTCTTGTTTCGTTTTGGTTTTATTTCTGGGACTTTCCTGCTCCGATGACTGTTGTTACATTGCTGCTTTCTTGTTGACTCTTGAAATGAGAACAAGTCTTGTCTGTTTCAGCGCCGGAGTTGGTGGAAAAGACTTTTGTTGGGAATGGTTCGACTTCCATTCAGAGTGGCCGGTGAGTACAGTGTCTTTTGATGTTTTTTCGAAAGTTGCACATAAACACATTTTGGATGGGGACAAATGGAATTTTGCAAGAGTCCGTTGTGAAAAGCACGAGAAACACGACCTGGTTCCTGTCGTTTTGACACCAAGTGTGTCACTGTAGTGAGTTTGGCACGACTGAATCTCCCAACTCACAAACCGGCTGCAGATCGGTTGATTCGTGTTCGACGCTGTAACAGCAGAGTAGAAGTTGCTGATCTTTTCTGAAGGTGGTCTTGTTTTGTTCTCTCTCTATGTCCGCAGATGTTGGGTGTCGTGAGTATTAGTTTTGAACGTCTGCACTCGTTCGAACGGAAACTAACGACAGAATACGAGCTGTTCACCATTGTATAAAAGGAGTCGAAATCTTTTTAGAGGTTTTCATTTGGAGCAAACTGATATGAAGCTGTTCGAATTATGTTCATAACACAGTTGCTTGTGTGTTCACTTCACAGCAAGGAAACGTTACAGCAAATTTCCACTTATTTTCGTTGTGTAACGTAGAAGTAGCGTTTTCGTTGCGTCGTTCGTACCGGTATTTCTTGTCAACCTCTTCGCTGGATCTGGATTTATGAATGGTGTTGGGGCTTCGAGACAAAGACAGAAAAACAATGAACTGACAGCAAATCATCACCGAAAGTTGCGACTTCGGACGCATTTTGTTCCTTCGCACCATATTCCCCTTTTACCAATTTCCTTACTTGACCCGATTTCTCACGCAGTAGTGACAGGGTATTTTCCTCTTCAGAGTGGATGCGAGGCCAGTCAAGCGTGCGCATCACGGAGGACCAGTTCCGGCAGCGCGACATTTTCCTGGGCGGCACGTGTGGCGCCACCACGTGGCGGGAAGACATCGCCGTCCCTCTCCTGAGGTCAGTGTCCACGCTCCATCGAAACATGTTTGATTTACTGGAAGTTGGAACACGAACGTACAACTGTTGAACAGCTGTGGGTGATGTTGGTTTGCTTTGCAGGAAACATGGTATTTCTTCCTACAACCCACAACTGGCAGACTGGAGTACTCACTACATTCCAATGGAGGCGTCAGTGAAGGACAACTGCAAGATTCTGTTGTATGTCATATCACCTGTTACCCGTGGAATCACGAGCATGCTCGAGGTATGTTTCGTACAATATCCTCCGTTTCATGAGTTGGCACCACCCTTTCTTCTGTGTCGTTTGCACGAGCCTTCAAATTTTTCTTTGCTTTTCAGGCTGCATACTACATCGGACAAGGTTGCAATGTTGTTCTCTGCTTGCAAAACCTGCAAGTGGGGACAAGCATTGAGGGAGAACCAGTGAGTGCAGTCAGTATTGCTCTTTAATTATCGCTGTGGTGCCACTGGGTGTTGTGCGTGTCCACACATTGTCACACGTAATCGTGTCAAGTATCACCAGTAAATCTAGTGTTTCTAGTGCAATCTTCTCAAGCATGGACCAGATTCATTTTTGACATGTCTTCGGCGTGAAGCAAATTGTGAACTGTTCAATTTCCCAAATTGTGATGCGAATGTGGAAAAGACACATATTTTGGCTGTTGTTTACCATCTCTGACGTCTGTTTACATGTTTTCAGTTGTCATCAACAGCCTTGAAAGACTACAATCGAGCGCGCTCGTATCTCGCTGATCTGGCCAACAGGGACGGGATGCCCATCTTCGAAAGCGTGGAAGAATCCATCCATTGTTGTATCAGTAAATTGCGCGGTGAAGTTTGAGAGCATATTACTGAGTTGTTTTGAGTTGTCTGGATTTAAAATTGGACAGTGTCTTCTCAATGAGTTCGAGTGCAATCCTGATCTGAGGTCATGAAGACAAAGCTGGATTGCCTTTGCTGTTGGAGTGTTTTTCAATTTTACTATCTCGAACTTGTTGAATTGTGTGCTTGATTTCAAAGAAGTGAGGGGAAATACTGAAATGACTTTTTTGAGTGGTTTTTGTGTTGTAGATAGATTAGATGGAAAAGTCAAATTTTGACAGCTGCGTTAACAATGACTGACCGTTTCTAAACTTTGGCCGGCGCACATGTTGTGTTGTGTCAAAAAACCATAATTTTGCTGGACAAAATTGCATAGATGATGTTCTGTGAGAGTTATTTGCAGGAAAGTGACTAACAAAATGTGAACTGTTATCATATCATGACCAACTTCGAACAAAGATGTTATGCTAGTCGTCACCGTGAGCACTGCACTGTACATGCGACGTTTTACAGCTTACCGTTTGAATTTTTGCGTTGTGCGGGTTTCACATTTTCATTTTGTAACTCGAGTTTGCTGTCGTTGATAGACAGGAGTGATCATTGTTGCTGTAAGATTTTCAGAATTTGACAAAGGTGGAGTTCACTTTGCTTGATGCCAGTTGGAGAACTGTTTTACGTGGGCTTGTCAATAACTCCTGAGAACACATTTTGGAATCTTGGGCAGCCCAAATTGGCAAAGTGGATTCGATCTGCCAAAACGAACAAACGTGCACCTGACACACCAGTTTTTGAACACTTGTCTGTTCAACGTTAGATTCTGTTTCGTTTTGTGTCGTGACTTCACAAAGGTATCACCCTCACACCACAAAACATCTCAAGTTTGATCCTGCAGACGAACAAAAAAACAAAAGGCGCTCTCGCTCACATTTGTTGTGCTTTCTTTTGTGGCAGCATGATTTGGTGGTAAACTGCATTGAAACGCAAATAAAGGGAAATATTCTGACAAATGAGTGCTTTCTGTTGTGAGTGAGTGTGAGTGTGTGTGTGTGTCAGTTCGGACCTTTGGGTGAGGGGTGCATGCAGATCTCGCTCAGTTCGGACCCGGGGATTGGTACTGACGATACTGCCAACTCTCAGTGAGCTTCAGTACTTCTGTAAATGCCATTTTGTGGCTATGTGAACCCACTGCACACACACACATACACACACACACACACACACACACACCAAACTCAGAGCTTCGTGACACAGCTATTCACCAACAAAAATTCTGCACAAGCGGCAGATTGATTGTCCGAACACTTGACGCCTTGGCTCTTTTATCCACGGGAAAGCAACATAGTCGGTCGATGTTGCCGAGAAACAGTTTCTGCTTTTCTTTATTTTCTGCTGGAAATGAAGAGAACAAAAGCTTGCTTTTTCTACCAATTCGATCTGACATGCCACATATTTGAGCGTTGTTTTTCTCCGAAATATGGAATGCTGACCCTCCAAACAGACTGTGTCAGCTGATGTAGTCCAGTGCTATAATATCGCTCACTCTTCAGAAACGAAATGGAAAAGACCAGGCAAAGAATCGTGCCCAGTGGGAAGGTTTATCGACAAAAATTTGATGCAGAGGTGAGAGTAAATTGACTAATATATGTAGCTTCCAATCCTGAGTTCGTAGACTCGAGTGGGTGCACAAGGTGCGTGAGCGAAAGTGCAAGAACCTGGCAAGCCAGGGTCTGACCCATCAGTGAGACATTGCGAACACCAGCCAGCTCAAGTGAAAAACGGGATGCGACTTCAGTGGGTCTGTGCACGTACACACACACACATACACACACACACACACACACACACACACACACACACACACACACACACCAATTTGCACCTGGATTCGGTGGGTCTCAGGACGACAAAGACACTGGGAATTTATCTTTGACTTCGGTGACACATTCAGGTGCAACTCGTACGAGCATTGGATGCTCACGAAGAGAAGCATGGAGAACGCAGCTTGCCTGCTCTGGCGAATCAGCCTCGGCCCGATACGGGAACAGTTCCTCTGGTTCGCTTGTCCCGAGAAACTCACAGAAACGGGATGTTGAATGAACGTCAGCGAACCTGGGCGGCTGAACTTCCGAATGAGACTTCCGTCGAGAATCCGGTGTTTCAAAAGTGGGTTCAGTTTCACTCTGTCACAAATGATCTTCTCTGTAATATTCGGTACAATTTGGACGCATCAGATGCAGTAAAGGAAGAGCATCGGATTTCAGGTTCTACTCTGATGATGTGAAGAAGCGTTTCAAAGAACCGAAGAATCGACTAGCGAGTGAAGAGGTGTTCGGGTTGCCAGACGTTATCAGTAAGTGCGCAATGGAGAGTCAGCAAACGGACAAAGAGCATACGCTATTCGTTTTTGTTCTCAGGAAAAATACTATGGGATCATTTTGAATAATTTCAGCTCCAGCCAAACAAAGATCGGACATTGTGGAGAGAATAGCAGAGAGCAGGAAGATACGGTGAGTTGTGCATTTCTTTCCTCCTGTGGTGCTGTTGCCACCGGTGGAAACTTTGCTCCACCTGTTGCCTCGATCCGCCTTGTGAGCTCTCAAATGGCAGAACTGTGTTTGAACTTTGGCTCATAACAAGCTGCTGATTCTGCTGTCGTACCCATTTGAAGAAAATGCATTCTTGTGTTATTTTGTTGCAACAGGCACGAGGCTGCTGTTGAAGACATGCATCAGGAACTTGCTGGGATCAGTTCAGTGAGTGTAATTTTGCCATCTTCGTTGAGATTTTTTCACGTGGTGGGCTGGTGGGCCAAAGGTGAAGGCAAGAGTCTTCTCAAAAAGAATCAGACAGTGAGTCAGTTTTGTACGGTGTGCTATGTCGGCAATGATGTAAACTTTATTCTTCAAGGAAACTGAAATTCAAGTGGAAGAGGCAGCAGAAGCTGTGATGCTGAAACTCCAGGAAAATGACGGAGCTCTGAATGAACTAACGACCAAAATGGAGATTGATGAGGTGCATTTCTTTCTCTTTTATCTGGAGAACGGAAAGGAGAACTTTGTCCGAAAACAATGAACGGCCATCCCTGCCGGTGTCTGATGTTGGCGACATTTGGTTGTCCTTGCCTTCATTGCATTACCTCAATACACTTGCAGAAACTCGAAGAATACAGCTTGTCTGAACTGGAGGGGTTGTGGTTTCAAGCGACGACCTATTCCCTTCAGCGACAAACGTGGATGAAAGATCTCGATCGGAGGCTTGCAGAAATCGAACAAGAACGCATGAACAAGGTATCTATCACTGCGTTATTCTCGGGGCTGCGAAAGAATATGATTCTGCTCCCAGTTGATTGTGTACGAAGCCACGTCTATTTTCAACATGTGCTCTTCTTTTCAAGATCCGTGAGACCTTTCATTCCTACGCACGCATCTTGGAGGACATTGCTCATCTCTTGGCTCCTGATTTGAGTCGCTTCCTGGACCAAGAGTCGCAAGTTGGTGTCATATCCAGTCAGGCTTATTTGTCAGCGATTATTTTCTGTTTTCACTTGCTGTACCATACGTATTCCTTTCAGAGCTTGAACCAGACGTTTTTGAGCAACAAGAGAGCCTGTGCTGATTTGTACTCTCGTTTGATGACGTCAGATATTGAACGGGAGAAACGACTGTATATTTACTGGAAGGAGAGACTTGAGAATTGGAAAAAGCTCCAGTGTCAGACAATTGTGAACAATTTCAAGTACGTTTCAAATTGCGTGGGGAAAACTGGCTCAGTTTTTTGTGTTGTTTTGTCATTGGCTTCTGACTTTGTCGTCACATGCTTTTCCAGAGCTCACATGGAAAGCAGTGTTGTTCAAGATCCCGCAGGTCCTGGCAAAGCCTTGGAACAGTGGACGAAAGAGCAAACCGAGCTGAACACAAGGCGCCTTGAATTGATCGTCTCTTTGAGGTGTGAAGAAGATTCAGTTCACAGCTGTCAGTGACGAAATTCCGGTTGAAATGTCGGTGCTCGCAAAGCCAGAAAAGACAACAGTGAAATGTGTGTCCTGTTTTGCAGGGATATCAAGCCCCCGGCCTCAACGAAAGCTTTTGTTGATCAGTGGAATGAAGAAATCACGCGACTCTCAAAACAATTGGGTAACTCGAACAGACGATCCAACACATTCAATTTGTTCTCGCAATTTACATCCCACTCGACGAAATTGTGGAGTGTTCCCGTGAATGTTGTCTTCGGCAAAACGCCTCGCAATTTGCTGTTTTGACGCGTTGCAGACGAATTGAACCAGAAGTTTTTCAACATCTCCTGTGTGGAATACGAGAAAGTTTGCCAGGAGTGTCTGAGTGAAGTTGAAGAAGTCAAGGTTTGTCTGTCGGCACAACATTGAAGAACTCGCTTGGAAAAGGCGAGAAAACTTTCAAACTTTCTTATGTCGCTTTCTTTTCTCGTACAAATGGAAACTGTGGATCTTGCAGAATGCCTTGATATGTCAAGGGATTTGTTCCGAGGAACTGGCCACCAAGACGGTGACGGAGCAGTGTTTGCCAGTGGTTGGGGAGCGGCAGACAGAAATTGAAAAACTGTTGGAATCCATGGATGTTAGTGTCTGGCCCTTTCTGGTTTACCGATTGTATTTTTTGCACATATGGACGTTGTTCAGGAATGCAGGTTTTCTGAGAAGTCAAACCACGAATTTTGCACTTGCAGAAGAGCCTGGAGGACCACAACGCGCGCACGCTGCGGAGCCTGATGGGCGTGGTCAAGTTGGCGCAGGCGGCGGCGCAGGTGTGGGACGCGCACGAGGCGGCGCTGGCGGCGCGCGAGCAGACGCTGCTCGACCGCCTCGAGGAGTGTCGCTGCAAACACGACTCCGAGAACCAGGTGCGCGGGCACGGCCTGCTGGTCGTCCGCTTTTGTTGTCACAAAGTACCGCTTTTGTTGTCACAAAGTAGGTGCTGTGCTGATACGTTATTGAACAATTTTGTTTTGTCAATTCACGCAGGAAAAAGAAGCCAGCATAGACATGGTCATGGACCGTCTTCGACAGGATGCTTCAGAAGAAATGCTGAAGGAAGACCTCAAGAAAGCGCTGCAAATGCTCGAGAAGATAAAAGACGGGTAAAACACCGTTTGAGTTGGCATTGATTTTTGTCGCCATTTGTGAGCACAACAGATCCACACATTTCCAAATGATGATGCGTGTTGCAGATACAACTCGTTCCGGCAGCAGCAGGAAGACATCGTCGCTCTGTACCCAGACATGGTCAGGGAGGCCGTTCGCGCGTACGAAGAAGCTGTGTGTCAGCTCTGTGGGGTGCACCGAAAGCAGGACCAGGTGAAGGAACAAAGTTGTGGGGTTTTTGTGTTTGAGCCGCGAAGACGGAGACGGTAGAAAATGAACATGCCATGTTTTTTGTGCATTCTCAGGGAAAGGAACCCAGTGTGCTTGTGTCCGAAACGCACACCACCAATGAAGAAGGCAAGAAGAGAAAGAAAAAGAAGGAGAAACCTCCGGCGTCGAGGTCCAGCAGCAGATCGTCCACCTCCAGTCCGGTGAGTGAACTTTCGTCTGCTGACTTCAGGTAGCCTTCGGCAACCAACGCCTCCAAGATTGGTGAGTCAGACTCAAGTTATCTCCAGTCCAGTTCATATGGCTTTGTGCCAAGTTCAACGCACTTGTTTTTGCACTTCTGCGTGAAATTGGACTTCTCTCAGGGAACATCGGACCAATTGTCAACTCACCGATGCGAAACATGTTGTGAAGCACCATCACTGATGCTACGAAAGTTATTCTCTTCATGTTTGAGGTTTCTGCTCGAGTGAAAAGGTGCGACCGATGGCAATTCCTCTGTGGAAATGTGAAGAAAAAGGTGGTCTGAAAATGCTCGGAATGGGGACAAAGTCATCGTTGATTCCCTTCGGAGAGATGTTGCGGAATTGAGACCAACGTTTGCTGTGTTGTTTGCCAAAGGTGGAATTTGAACTCGTCTGCTCAAGAACATTTAGCTCGTATTTTTGAGTCTTGATGAGGAGCTTGTGTGGGTCACCGCTTTGTTTGTGTTCAGAGTCTAAACAAGAAGGCTACCGCCCAAAAAGCGTGCGGTATGCTTTGGGCCAGTCGCGAAACTTCACCAAAATCATTTTCAGGACATTTTAGAAAAATTTGAAAATTTGGTTGAGTAAGCTTGACTCAACTGTTGGGGGGGGGGGGGGCAAGGGAAATTGGGCAAAATGTAATTTTGGTAAAAATTGGATTTAATTGGAAAAATATT